>JAEAMG010000445.1_pt1 | contig 47845 bp, 47 predicted proteins | sample 8958741 | NCBI WGS metagenome assembly JAEAMG01 (sample SAMN16933256, study PRJNA681125) | bioreactor sludge metagenome | isolation source: anaerobic bioreactor treating anionic surfactant - SDBS | place: India: Bengaluru | collected 2019-02-28 | reverse complement strand
GCCGATTCAAGCTCGAGTCGCGGCCAACGCAGCCTCGCCGGGGCTCGACAGCTGCGGGGTTTTACGCGGTGCTGGATAAGACGGTATCTACGGTGGGTGAAGCCATCCAATCCAGAAAAGCTCGAAGCCGCGTGGTGTAGTTTTCCAGCGTGGCGCCAGGGTTCCTGGCCTCAAAGAGAAAGAACGCAATGTGCGTGATCCGCTGCGGATACTCCCGGACGAACATCGCCACATGTTCTTCGAGGGTGTGCGGCCATGTCGACGCCTCTTGCGAACGCAATACCTGCGTAGACCTGATCAGCTTGCGTGAAGCCTCGCGCTGCAAGCGAAGTCGATCTGTCTCGGTATTGGCGCAGGCGATGCGCGTGAGGTAGGCGCTCAATACGGTGTGGAAATCACCATTGACCGCCAGCGCGATGTCACGGGATGGCCGAAACCGTTCGAACTGCAGCGATAGATCATTGCCCCATAGGCAGCGGCACTGGTGCTTGAGCCAGAAGCCCCAACTGTTGCGGTTTTCAGCCGCCACTACTTGCGCACGGTGGCCGATATCGAAATCCACCTTGGTGACATGCGGATGCCGCTGCTCCAGCGCACAGCGGACTACCTCCAGCCGCGCCGATAGATCCGCCGTCGCCGGCTCGCGCAGCACCAGGGTGAGGTCGAGGTCGGAAACACCGGGAGTGGCGCAGCCCCTTGCGACGCTGCCATAGAGGTAGATGCCGTCCAGGCCCAGGTCTTCCGTCGAGAGCGAGGCGCAGACATCCGCCAACAATGGCTGGTACTCACGCTGCACGGGGGTGTCGGCGACGGTGAGGATAAAGCCGTCCGCGTCGAGGCCCGTAGAAAGGTTATTCATGAGCGATGCACCTCGATCACCAGCCCCTCCTCCTCACTCGGCACGCAGAAATGCCTTGTGATTAGATCAAACTCGGCGTCCGTCGCCGCAAAATCGTGGTCGCCCCGCGCATTGCGCGCATGCAGCCGGGCGCGGCAGGTGGCGTCGTCCCGTTCGAGGTAATGCAGCCGATGCGGCACCTCGGCGGCTTGCGCCAACCCCAGCAGCCATTCGCGATTGGCCAGGGTGTTGGCCGGAAAATCCAGCACCACGTTGACCCCGGATTCAAGCAGGTTGATCACCAGCGGCCCCAACACCCCGCGAATCCGCTGGGCACAGCGCAGGTAGTCGGCAATCGAAAGGATTTCACCGGGGTACAGTTGGGCGAGCCAGGTGTCTTCGCTGAGCAGGACAGCGGCGTGTCCGGCCACCAGGGTTTTGGCAAGCGTTGACTTGCCCGAGGCGATCTTGCCGCACAGCAGGTGCAGGGTTGGCATGAAGACGGCTCCTTATGTCAGGCCCTGAGCATGCCAGCTTTCAGACTGATTCTTAATATTTCGACACGAATTATGCTGAACTATCTGACACCTAAGGCGTTCATTTCCTATGCGCAGCCCCGACCAGGGGCGTTGTACAACAAGGAGCCGCCTTACCATGACAACCCTCCCCGCCTATCGATACACACCGGGCCCGCTGCACGCGACCCTGCTGGCCGGCAGCGTGCCGCTGTTTCTCGGAGCCTTGCTCAGCGACATTGCCTACGCCCAGACCTACCAGATTCAATGGGCCAACTTCGCGTCCTGGCTGATCGCCGGGGCGTTGGTATTCAGTGGGTTTGCGCTGTTGTTCGCACTGGTCAACCTGGTGCGTGCCCAACACAAGGCTGGGCAGCCGCTCGCGTATTTCCTGCTGTTACTGGCGACCTGGGTCGTCGGGCTGATCAACGCCTTCCAGCATGCCAAGGACGCCTACGCCATGATGCCCGCCGGCCTGGTGCTGTCGGTGATCGTGACGGTGCTGACGCTTGCAGCGACCTGGACCGGCCTGCGTTCGGGAGGTGCCCAATGAAAACGTCCAGCGCACTGACCCTGTTGAGCGCCGCGCTGTTGCTGAGCGCCTGCGGTGGCGAAGGTGACAAGACCCAGGCCCGTGGCCCCGACCCCAAGTTGCCGGAGCAACAAAGCAGCCTGTTGCCGAGCATGAAGATCGCCGAGCCCACTGCCTGGGGCGATCAGAAACCCAAGGTCCCCGACGGCTACAGCGTCACGGCCATCGCCACCGACCTGGCCATCCCGCGTCAGACCCTGGTGCTGCCCAACGGCGACATCCTGATCGCCGAAGGCCGTGGCGGCAGCGCGGCCAAGCTCAAGCCCAAGGATGTGATCGCCAGCGTGATCAAGGCCCAGGGCAATACCAAGGTCAAGGGCGGCAACCGCCTGACGCTGCTGCGCGACGCCGACGGTGACGGCACCTACGAGCTGAAAACCGTGTTTGCCGACAACCTCAACGCGCCCTACGGCCTGGCGTTTGCCGATGGCAAGCTCTACGTGGCCAACCAGGATGCGCTGGTGCGCTTCGATTACACCGACGGCCAGACCAAGGCCAGCGGCGCGCCGGTCAAAGTCACCGACCTGCCGGCGCAGATCAACCATCACTGGACCAAATCCCTGGCGGTGAGTGCCGATGGACGCCAGCTCTACGTGGGTATCGGCTCCAACAGCAACGTGACCGAACGCGGCATGGAAGTGGAAATCGACCGCGCCATGGTCTGGCAGATCGACGCTGCGACCGGCGCGCACAAACCTTACGCCACAGGCCTGCGCAACCCCACGGCACTGACCATTCAACCCGATTCCGGCCAACTGTGGACCGTGGTCAACGAACGCGACGAACTGGGCCCCGACCTGGTGCCCGACTACCTGACTTCAGTGAAAGAAGGTGCGTTCTACGGCTGGCCCTACAGCTATTGGGGCCAGAACGTCGACCCGCGTGCGCAACCGCAGAACCCGGCCAAAGTCGCCGCCGCGATCAAGCCCGATTACAGCCTTGGTTCCCACGTGGCCGCGCTCGGCGTGGACTTCTCCATCCCGGCCATGGGCGAGCAATTTGCCGACGGCGTATTCGTCGGCGAGCACGGCAGCTGGAACCGTGACAACCCGGTGGGCTACAAGGTGATCTTCGTGCCGTTCAGCAACGGCAAGCCATCGGGTGAGCCGATTGATTTCGCCACCGGTTTTCGCGGTGACGACGGCAAGACCCGCGGGCGCCCAGTGGGTGTGACGGTGGACCCGAAAGGCGCACTGATCATCGCCGATGACTTGGCCAACACCGTGTGGCGGGTGACGCGAAACCGATAGCGCTGCATGACAGGGGCGATGACGCCCCTGTCAGGCTTCACCCTGCAATTGCACCTTCAGCCAGTCGAGCAATGCCGTGATCTCGGCCCGACTGCCGCCGCCCTGCTGCCGGTAGACCGAAATCGCCTCGGGCAAATGCACACTCTCGGTACAGGGCCTGACCAGCGCCCCCGTTTCAATCAACCTGCTCGCGGTGCGCCGCCAGCCCATGGCGACACCATGTCCCTCCACCGCCGCCTGCAACATCAGCGGGTAACTGTCGAAGGTGGCTCCGCGCGTATCCGCGGCCACGGCCTGGTCGAACACCTGCAACCAACGGTCCCACTCCATCAAGTGCGGAGGATGGGAGCTGTGGTGCAACAAGGTGCATGCCTGCAGCCCGGCGAGCGACAGTGGTTTTGTCGTGCGCAGGTAGGCAGGGCTGCACACCGGGAACACTTCGTCAGCAGCGGTGAACATCAGCGGATGGGCGCCGCTGGCGCGGCCGGTACTTTGCAAGGCCACATCGAAGTGGTTGGTGAACTCCGTCAGGGGCCGGGTGGAGGTCACCACTTGGATTTCGATATGCGGGTATTGCTGGTGGAACGTCGACAGGCGCGGCATCAGCCAATAAAACGCTTCGCACAACTGACAGAGCAGCACCACCCGATGACTGTGCGGTGACACCCGCAGGCTGACGGCACTTTCGCTGATGCTGCGCAACGCTTCGCCGACCACCCTGCCCAGCTCCCGCCCCTCCTGGGTCAGGAACACCGCTCGGTTGCGCCGACTAAACAGCTTCACCCCCAGGTTGTCTTCCAGCCCGCGAATCTGGCGGCTGATGGCGGCCTGGGTGATGTGCAGTTCATCGGCAGCCTTGGAGAAACTGCCCAGGCGTGCCGCCGCTTCAAACGGCAACAGGCTGGCCAGGGGCGGTAGGGTCTTGCCGAGTGTATTCATAATCTGAGGTTATACATCCAGGGCCGAGAACTCGTTTGTAGCATACCCGCGTGACTGGGCACCATGGATCCATTACCTGATGGATGCCTCCAGATGAACGCTGCACAGACCTCCATTGCCGTCGGCGTACTCCTCGCGATTGTCGCGACACTCGGCTGGGCGCTGAACTTTATCGCGCCCTACGTCACCGCTGGCTACAGCCTCTATGACCTGATGGCGGTGCGGTTTTTGATCGCAGGCGTGCTGGGCGTCATGGGGATGCTGCTATGCCGGGCTCAGCTGCGCTTGCTTCGGCCCGGCCAGCGATACCTCGCCGCCGCCCTTGGGGCATTGGGTTGCCTGGGCTACGGCGTGTGCATCGCCGCCGGGGTGATATTCGGCGGGCCGGTAATGACCCCGGCGTTTATCGGCACAGTGCCGGTGTTGTTGGCGCTGATGGGCAACGCCAGTACCAGGACAGTCCCGTGGCGTCGACTGGCAGCGCCCTTGTCATGCCTGACGGTGGGCCTCTTGCTGTCGAACATCAGCAGCTTCCATCAGCCTTCATTGGATACACGCTCTTGGTTGGCGGGGTTGTTTTTTTCCCTGGGTGCGGTTGCTCTCTGGTTGTGGTTCAGCGTGATCAACCAAAAGCAGTTGACGCACCTTGCGGCGCAAGCCACCGGCCTGTGGACTGCTCTGATGATGGTTGGCACCGGCGTCGCTACGCTGTGCCTGCTGCCGTTCATACAGGTACTCGGCGTGTTCAAGCTGCCGACGCTCGGCTTCGGCCTTTCCCAGGCAGGCCCGCTCTATGCCTGGAGCCTGATCATCGCGGTGATGTCGACCCTCGTCGGCGCCTGGGCCTGGAACGCCGCGACCCGACGCCTGCCGATGGTACTCAGCGGCCAATTGATCGCCCTCGAATCCCTCTTCGCCACGCTGCTCGGCCTGGGTTTCCACGGGCGCTGGCCCACGCTCATGGAGGCTGCGGGCCTGGGCGCGGTGCTGATCGGCGTGGTCATGGCGATTCGGATCATGTTGACGAGCCCACGGGTGGCGGGCAGTGCTGGGATGAAGATGATCAGTGATCAAAGCCGTTGACATACTTGCCTGAGGCAACAATATAATTGACTCAGGCAACCATCAGAGCATCCACCATGTCCACTCCCCTGCTTGTGGAACGCGCCGGCATCGTGCGCGGCTTCAATCGCTTCTATACCCATCAGATCGGCGTGCTGCAGGAACACCTGCTGCACAGCGATTATTCCCTGACTGAAATTCGCGTGATGTATGAGCTGTCGTCCCGTGGTGACCTCACCAGCGCCGACCTGTGCCAGATGCTCAGCCTCGACGCCGGTTACCTGAGCCGCCTGACCAGTGGCTTCGAGAAAAACGGCCTGATCCAGAAAGTCCGCTCCGCCACCGACGCGCGCGCGGTGCAATTGCACCTCACCGATCTCGGCCGCGCGGTCCTGGCGCCGCTGGAACAGCAGACCCAGGATGAAGTCATTGCCCTGCTCGACGGCCTGCCCGAACCTCAGCAACGGCAACTGACCGACGCCATGCAACGCATCCAGGCGCTGCTGCAAGGCAGTACGTCGAGCTACCTGCTGCGCGATCCACGGCCTGGGGATATGGGCCTGGTGGTGCAGCAGCAATCCGCGCTGTATGCCCGCGAATACCAGTGGAACTGGGAGTTTGAAGCGCTGGTGGCGGAGATCGTCGCCAAGTACCTGCGCGAGTTCGACCCGACGCGGGAGCGCTGCTGGATCGCGGAGAAGGATGGCGAGGTGGTGGGTTCGGTGTTCGTCGTGCGCCATGACGAGACCACCGCCAAACTGCGCATGCTCTACGTGGATGCCAGTGCGCGGGGCCTTGGCATCGGCCAGCGCCTGGTGGACGAATGCCTGCGCTTTGCCCGCGATGCGGGCTACACCCGCATGATGCTGTGGACCATGAGCGCCTTGACCGATGCGCGCAAGCTCTACCAGAAGGCCGGTTTCGAGTTGGTGGAAGAGGAGCCCACCTTGAGTTTCGGCAAGCAGCTGGTCAGCCAGACCTGGGCGCGCATGTTGTAGAAAAGGCGCTTGAAGGAATGGGTCTCTACACAACGTTATGGGTGATTCGACGGACCTGTGGCGAGCGGGCTTGTCCCGCGTTGGGCTGCGCAGCAGCCCCAAAACCAGGCGCAGAGGAGTGCCTGATACACCGCATTCGTCTTCATCAGGGGCGCTTCGCCCCCCAACGCGGGACAAGCCCGCTCGCCACAGAGGTCCCGGTTTGCTGCGCGACAGCGCTGCGGCGACGAGGTAGTGGGGGCTCCCCTCGCCACGGGTTTACAGGTCAGTGATTTCCTTGTGGCGCGGCACCAGCGTCTTCATCACGCTCCAGGCCACCAGGTACGCCAGCGCACAGATCGCGAACATGATCATGTAGCCGGTGTGGATGTCATTGATGGACTTGTAGTAGTCGAACACCCAGCCGCCGATCTTGGTCATCACCACGCCGCCCAGGCCGCCAGCCATACCGCCGATGCCGACCACCGAGGCCACGGTTTTCTGTGGGAACATGTCCGACACGGTGGTGAAGATGTTGCACGACCACGCCTGGTGCGCCGAGGCGCCCACGCCGATCAGCAATACCGGCACCCAGAAGCTGATGTAGCCCAACGGCTGCGCCAGCAATACCACCAACGGGAACAGCGCGATCACCAGCATGGCTTTCATGCGGCCGTCATAAGGCGCATCGCCACGGGCCATGAAGTAGCTGGGGAACCAGCCGCCGCCGATGCTGCCGACCATGGTCATGCTGTACAGCACGGCCAGCGGCATCACGATATCGGCGCCTTTCATGCCGTATTGCGCCGACAGGTAGGTGGGCAGCCAGAACAGGAAGAACCACCACACGCCGTCGGTCATGAACTTGCCGAAGGCAAACGCCCAGGTCTGGCGGTAAGTGAGCAATTTGAACCACGAGACTTTTTTCTGCGCCGCGCCTGCAACCGGCGGGGTGAATGGCTGCTGCGTCTGGTCGCTGCGGATATAGGCCAGCTCTTCGGCCGACAAGCGTTTTTGCTGCTCCGGCTTTTCATACACTGCCGCCCACACCGCTACCCACACAAAGCCCAGCATGCCGATGACCATGAAGGCCGCTTCCCAGCCCCACACCCCGGCAATCAGCGGTACACAGATCGGCGCCAGGATCGCGCCGACGTTGGCGCCGGAGTTGAAGATCCCGGTGGCCAGCGAGCGTTCTTTCTTGGGGAAATATTCGGCGGTGGCCTTGATCGCAATCGGGAAGTTACCCGCCTCGCCAATCGCCAGCACCGCACGGGACAGCATGAAGCCGGCGATGGACACCGGGATCACCGCCAGGCCAATCGCCCCGCTGACCGCGGCGATGCCCTCGCCCATCGGCACCGAGAACGCATGCATGATGGCGCCGGTGGACCAGATCGCAATGGCGATCACATAGGCTGCCTTGGTGCCGATCTTGTCGACAAAGCGCCCGGCAAACAGCATGGAGATCGCATACACAAACTGGAACACCGCCGCGATGTTGGCGTAATCGGTGTTGCTCCAGCCAAATTGCGTCGACAACTGCGGCGCGAGCAGGCTGAGCACCTGACGGTCGAGGTAGTTGACGGTGGTCGCGAAAAACAACATCGCGCAGATGGTCCAGCGATAGTTGCCTACCGCTTGGCCAACGCGTTGGGCGTTGATGGGCTCGATCAAGTTCATGGCATCACTTTTTATTTTTGTTAGGTAGGACATATGTAACGTCATATGTCGTCGTACAACTGAGGCTTTTATATCGGGCCTCCTACCCGCTGTCAATCTGAAAGATTGCGGCTTTTGTGGGCTATCCGACGGATGTGAAAAGTGTCAGGTGCGGCTAGGTTGTAGGACGACAAACGCGCATGACCGTGGCGAACAGGCTTCTTGTGGCCAGCGGGCTTGCCACAGAATTCCGGATCGCCCCAGGGTAGGTGCTCACCCCGAAAACCCAGGCGATTGCAGGCAAATTGCACCCCAGGCAAAAAAACGCAAATAACGGTGAATTATTTCATGTCCGCTTGTATCTGAACTGACAGAGCGGTGCCATCGCGGCGATGGCACCTCCCCAGTTCAGCTTTAGAGTGGTCCGCATGAAATTACGTAAGAAAAGCGTCAAACCCATCGGGTTGAAAGACATCACCATCGTCGACGATGCCAAGATGCGCAAGGCGATCACCGCCGCCGCACTGGGTAACGCCATGGAATGGTTCGACTTTGGTGTCTACGGGTTTGTCGCCTATGTGTTGGGCAAGGTGTTCTTCCCCGACGCTTCCCCCAGCGTACAAATGATCGCCGCACTGGCGACCTTCTCCGTACCGTTCCTGATTCGCCCCCTGGGCGGCCTGTTCTTCGGTGCCCTGGGCGATAAATACGGACGACAGAAGGTCCTCGCCGCGACCATTGTGATCATGTCGCTGAGCACCTTCGCCATCGGCCTGATTCCCGGATATGCCTCCATTGGCATCTGGGCACCGATCCTGTTGCTGCTGTGCAAAATGGCCCAAGGCTTCTCGGTGGGCGGTGAATACACCGGCGCTTCGATTTTCGTCGCCGAATACGCACCGGACCGCAAGCGCGGCTTCCTCGGCAGTTGGCTGGACTTCGGTTCCATCGCCGGTTTCGTCCTCGGTGCCGGCGTCGTAGTGCTGATCTCCAGCGTGCTGGGCGAAGCCGACTTTGAGGCCTGGGGCTGGCGCCTGCCGTTCTTCCTCGCCCTGCCCCTGGGCATGATCGGCCTGTACCTGCGCCACGCCCTGGAAGAAACCCCGGCGTTCCAACAGCATGTCGACAAGCTCGAACAGGGCGACCGCGAAGGCCTGACCCACGGCCCCAAAGTGTCATTCAAGGAAATCGCCACCAAGCACTGGCGCAGCCTGCTGACCTGCATCGGGATCGTCGCGGCCACCAACGTGACCTACTACATGCTGCTCACCTACATGCCCAGCTACCTGTCGCATAACCTGCACTACAAAGAAAACAGCGGCGTACTGATCATCATCGCGATCATGGTCGGCATGCTGTTCGTGCAACCGTTCATTGGCTTTGTCAGCGACAAGATCGGCCGCAAGCCCTTCATCATCGCCGGCAGCATCGGCCTGCTGTTCCTGTCCATCCCGGCGTTCATGCTGATCACCAGCGGCAAGATCGGCCTGATCTTCGCCGGCTTACTGATCCTGGCCATCGTGCTTAACTTCTTCATCGGCGTCATGGCCTCGACACTGCCGGCGATGTTCCCCACGCACCTGCGCTACAGCGCGCTGGCCAGCGCGTTCAACGTCTCGGTATTGATCGCCGGTGTCACCCCTACCGCCGTGGCCTGGCTGGTGGAAAGCACCAACGACCTGTACATGCCCGCCTACTACCTGATGGTGTTTGCGGTGGTCGGCCTGATCACCGGCCTGACCATGAAGGAAACCGCCAACAAACCCCTGCGCGGCGCAGCACCGGCGGCGTCGGATATGGCCGAAGCGAAGGAATTGCTGCAGGAGCATCACGACAATATCGAGCAGAAAATCGAAGACATCGACGCCGAGATTGCCGCACTGGAAGCCAAGCGCCAGAACCTGGTGCAGCAGCATCCGCGTATCAATTAAAACCTGACCAAGCGTGGCGGCAAGGGCCGCCACGCCACTGGAGTGTTCACCATGCTTGCAAGCTTCACCGCCGCACACTCGTTACTCAGCGCCGACGAACGCGCTGCCATCGCCGAAATCGAAGCCACCACCAGCATCCTGCAACTGGTCACCCGCCTGACGGGCATGCGCTTCGCCGGCATCGCCAAGTTCACTGACCTGGAATGGATCGTATGCTCGGTGCACGACCCCCTCGACATGGGTATTCACGTCGATGACGTGCTCGACCTGGAAACCACCCTGTGCAGCGAGTTCTGCATCAACCCGCAGACCCTGTTCATCCCGCAGGTCAGCGCCAATGGGCGCTTTGCCGCACGCCCGGTGGTCAAGCAATACGCCATCGAGAGCTACGCCGGCGCGCCGATCTTCCTGCCTGATGGCCGTCTGTTCGGCGCGCTGTGTGCGCTGGATTCCCGGGCGATGCTGTTTGACGACCCCAACCTGCCGGAAACCCTCAGCCTGTTTGCGCGGCTGATCGGCTGCATCTTCTACGCTAACTTGACGCCAGGGGATCGCTGACCGGCGCTTTGCCGCGCAACACAGCCATATCGCGCTTGGGCGGCACACCAAACAGCCGACTGTACTCGCGGCTGAACTGCGACGGGCTTTCATAGCCGACCTTGAACGCCGCGCTGGACACGTCCTGATGTTCGTTCAACATCAAGCGCCGCGCCTCATTGAGGCGCAGCCACTTCTGATACTGCAACGGGCTCATCGCCGTCAGCTGGCGAAAGTGATGGTGAAAGGTCGCCGCGCTCATCTGCACGCGCGCAGCCAGCTCATCCACACGCAGAGACACGTCGTAATTGAGCTTGAGCCAATCGATTGCCCGCGCAATCCGATAACCCTGCCCATCCACGGAACAGATCTGGCGCAGTCGGCCGGCCTAGTCGCTCTGCAATAGCCGGTAGTGAATCTCGCGCTGGATCAAGGGCGCGAGCACCGGTATCGATTCAGGCTCATCAAGCAATTCAACCAGGCGCGCAAATGAGGCGAGCATGGCACCGGTCACCACACCAATCCCCACGCCTTTCATCACCGCCCGCTCCCGCGTTGGCGGCAACTCCCCCTGGGCGATCAGCTCGGCCAGGATGCGCAGGTCGAGCTTGAAGGTCAGGCCCAGGCACGGTCGGGTCGGGCTGGCCACCAGCACTTCGGAGTTGGCCGGTATATCCAGCGACGTGACCAGGAACCGTGCCGTGTCATACGGGTACCCCTCGCCGCCGACCCACAACTGCTTCTCGCCCTGGGCAACCAGCACGATGCTCGGCTCGACAATGCACACCACGGGCGTCGCGGGCTGCTCGCGCCGATAAAAGCCCAGGCCGGGGATGGGCATGGGGTAGTCGCCGGGTACGCAGACCCTTGAGCCGATGGCGTGGACCAGCACGTCCAGGGGCGTTTGATTGATCTTCATACATAAAGGGCCCTTTTCTCTGATCGTTGGACTTTACCCCGACCGGCCCGCTTGCGTCGCCGGCAACGCGCCAGACTCAGAGGATCAGGCAAGTAATCCAGTGGAACGCACTACAGAACCCTCAGTCACACCAGGAAAATGTGCCGACCCCCTTCTCAAGGATCCATCCATGAAAAGCCTCTTGCTCACCCTGAGTCTGCTGGTGATTTCGTTCTCTACTCTGGGAGCCGACATGTCCAACGGTGCAAACAACTTCTACACAAGCGACAAGGTGACCGTCGAAAAAGTCACCTTCAACAATCAATACGGCATGCCGGTGGCGGGCAACCTGTTCGTGCCCAAACAACTCGCCCCGGCCTCGAAGAATGCCGCCCTGATCGTCGGCCACCCGATGGGCGCCGTCAAAGAACAGAGCGCCAACCTCTATGCCACCAAAATGGCCGAACAGGGCTTTGTCACCTTGTCGCTGGACCTGTCGTTCTGGGGCGAAAGCGCAGGCACACCACGCAATGCGGTGCTGCCCGACCTCTACGCCGAAGACTTCAGCGCCGCCGTGGACTTCCTCGGCACCCGGCCAATGGTCGACCGTGAGCGCATCGGCGTGATCGGCATTTGCGGCAGCGGCAGCTTTGCCATCGCGGCGGCAAAGATCGACCCACGCCTCAAGGCCATCGCCACCGTCAGCATGTACGACATGGGCGCCGCCAACCGCAACGGCCTCAAGCACGGCATGACCGCGGAGCAACGCCAGCACGTGCTGGTGCAGGCGGCCAACCAGCGTTACGTGGAATTCCAGGGCGGCGAGACCCTCTACACCAGCGGCACACCGCTCAAGCTGACCGGCAACCCGATTGGCGATGAGTTTTTCGATTTCTACCGCACACCACGCGGCGAAGTCACACCAGCCGGCGCGTCACCGCAGACCACCACCATGCCGACGCTGACCAGCAACGTGAAGTTCATGAACTTCTACCCGTTCAACGACATCGAGACGCTCTCGCCCCGCCCACTGTTACTGATTACCGGTGCGGATGCGCACTCCCGCGAGTTCAGCGAAGACGCCTACAACCGTGCGGCCGAGCCCAAGGAGCTGGTGATCATCCCGAACGCCGGCCACGTGGACCTCTACGACCGGGTCAACCTGATCCCCTTCGCCAAGCTCACCAGCTTCTTCAAAAGTAACTTGAAGTGATCTCGATAACCCCTCACGCGCCCCGCTGGGGCGCAGTCTTCGCCCTGTCCCTGGCGGCCTTTGCCCTGGTCGCCTCGGAGTTCATGCCGGTCAGCCTGCTGACCCCGCTGGCCGCCGACCTGGGTATCAGCCAAGGCCAGGCCGGCCAGGGCATTTCGGTGTCGGGCCTGTTTGCCTTGCTCACCAGCCTGGTGATCGCCCGAGTGGCGGCGCGCGTGGATCGCAAGCGCCTGCTGGTCGCGCTGACCTTGCTGATGATCGTTTCCGGCAGCGTGGTGGCATTCGCGCCGAACTACCTGATCTTCATGCTGGGCCGCGCCCTGATCGGTGTTGCCATCGGCGGCTTCTGGTCGCTGTCGGCAGCCACTGCCATGCGCCTGGTGCCCGAGGGCCTGGTGCCGCGCGCCTTGGCAATCGTCAATGGCGGGAACGCACTGGCAACCGTGATCGCGGCACCGCTGGGCAGCTTCCTCGGTGGTTTGATCGGCTGGCGTGGTGCGTTTTTCTGCGTGGTGCCGGTGGCCGTGGTCGCGGTGCTGTGGCTGCTGCTGAGCCTGCCGTCGATCACGCCCCGCAGCCAGGCCGACAACGGCAACCTGTTGCGCTTGATCAAGCGTGCCCCGGTGGCCCTGGGCATGCTGGCCGTCAGCGTGTTTTTCATGGGCCAGTTCATGCTGTTCACCTACCTGCGTCCGTTTCTGGAAGGTGTTACCCAGGTGAGTGTGTCGCTGCTGTCGTTGATGTTGCTGGTACTCGGGCTGGCCGGCCTGGCGGGCACGCTGCTGATCGAGCGCTTCCTGAAGCACAGCCTGTACCCCACGCTGATTGCCATTCCCGTATTGATGGCGTTGATTGCCCTGGCGTTGGTGGCGTTCGGCAGCTCGACCGTTATCACCGCCGCGCTCCTCGGTGTGTGGGGCCTGGTGGCCACCGCCGCGCCGGTGGGCTGGTGGACCTGGCTGGCAAGAACCCTGCCTGACGATGCCGAGGCAGGGGGCGGCTTGATGGTCGCAATCATCCAATTGGCAATCGCTGCCGGTGCGACGCTGGGCGGCGTGGTGTTTGACCTGTCCGGCTACCAGGCGACGTTTGCCTTGAGCGCCGCGCTACTGTGCATCGCAGCGATACTCGCCTGGGCCGCTGCACGCGTCAGTCAACGCGCGCTGTCGATGATCTGTCCGCCATCCGGTGTCAGGCTGTAGCCGGTGATGAACTGCGCGTCCTGGCTGGCCAGGAACAGCGCCACGGGGGCGATGTCGTCTTCCGGCGAACCATAACGCCCGAGCACATTGGTCGGCGCCGGGGCGTCATAGCTATCGCCCCAGGTATCGGCCACCGGCAGCAGGTTATTGACGGTGATGTTATCCACGCCCCACTCCCGCGCGGCCGAACGCGTCAGTGCACGTACCGCCTCCTTGGCCATGTTGTAGGGCGCGTAGCCTTGCATGCCGATGATGCCGGCCAGCGAGCCGAAGTTGATCACCCGCCCAGCGCCGCTGGCCTTGAGGTACGGGTAGCAGGCTTGCATGGTGCGCAGGTAGGCGATCGGGCCCATGTCCAGGTTGCGTTGCAGTTGTTCGACCGGCAGCTCGAGCACCGAGGAAAACACCACCGACGGGTCGAATGCATTGTTGACCAGGATGTCGATGCCGCCATAGGTGGCCACGACGTTCGCTACCGCCGCGCTGACCTGCGCCGCATCGGCCAGGTCGCACACCACGCCAAGCGCGGTGCCGCCGGCGGCCTGGATGTCGGCCACCACCCGCGCGACATTTTCCGGAGTGCGCGACACCACGGCGACCTTGGCGCCCTCGGCCGCGAACAGTTTGGCCGTGGCGCGGCCGATACCGCGCCCGGCACCGGTGACGATCGCGACTTTTGCGTTGAGTCGGGACATGTGTGTTCTCCAATCTATGGGGGCTGAATTTCAGCTAAGATCGGCGCCAAGATGAATTCGCACAAGTAGGATGAAAAAGTGGCAGTTAGTATGGAAAACCAGACTAAAAGCGTTGAAAAACTCAATATGCATGAAGAAATGCGGCGTGCCTTCGCGCTGCTTTCGGGCAAGTGGAAACTGGAGATCATGTGGCTGTTGAATCAGCGCGTTTACCGCTTTGGCGAGCTGCGCAAGGCGATCAGTGGCATCACCCAGCACATGCTCACCGCGCAACTGCGCGAACTGGAAAACGACGGTCTGGTAACCCGCACCGTATTTGCCGAAGTACCGCCTCGAGTCGAATATGAAATGACCGAAAAGGCCCGTGCACTGGGGCCGACGATGCAGGCGTTGATGCAGTGGTGGAGCGAGTACGGCGACAGCGTTCCAGTGAAGCCCAACCCTCGGGGGCGCACGGCGCTGAAGCGCTAATTATTTTGCCCAGGCCGCCGATACCCAGGCATACCCCTTACTTGCAGCGACGTCCTGCGGGAAACTATGCCGAACTCTCTCGCCCCTATTGTGCGCAAGCTCTCCAATCGCACCAGCCTGTCGCTGACACGGACGTCGCTGTTCAATTTCATGGTCTTGCTGGCCCTGGTATTTACAGCGGCCGCGTACTCGCTGGTTTACCTCGCCCATGAGCTGGACCACGCCGAGCAGGAAGAAAGCGCGTTCTACACCCGTAAAGCGGTGCAATCCCTGGAGAAGTCCCTGCGGGTAACCGTCAAGGATTACGCCTTCTGGAGCGATGCCTACAAGCACCTGCACATGCAGGTCGATACCGATTGGGCCTACACACGCGGCAACGTCGGGCCCACGATGTATGAGGACTTCGGTTTTCAGGGCCTGTTTGTGGTCAACGACGACAACCGCACGGTTTACTCGGTGATCAAGGGCGAACTGCAAACCATCGATCTCTCGCAGTGGCTCGACCAACCCCTGACCGAGATTATCGAGCAGGCGCGCGCCGGGGCTGAAAACGAAACACCGGTCACGGCCTTCATCAACGTTCGCGGCAGCCCCGCGCTGGTGGCCGCTGCCGCGATCACGCCCGGCACCGACCCCACGGTCGAGCCCGATGGCCGGCCGGCCTCGGTGTTGATCTTCGTCGACGTCCTCAACAGCGCCAAACTGACGGCGATCGGCGATGATTTCGGCGTGGGCAAGCTGCATGTCGCCACGCCCGATGACATCGGCAAGACCCTGGTTTTCCCCCTCGGCGATAACGGCGCCGCCGGTAGCCTGCACTGGGAGCCTGCGCGACCCGGCCTGCGGCTGATGGGCGTAGGCCTGCCGCTGCTGGGGCTGGCGGCGCTGCTGGTGTGCCTGATGACCTGGGTGATTCTGCGCCGCACCACCGCCGCCGCCCTCGCCCTGGACGCCAGCCACACCTCACTGCTGGACAGCCAGAATGCCCTGGCCACCAGCGAAGCACGCTTTCGCGATGTGGTGGAGGCGAGTTCCGACTGGGTCTGGGAGATCGACGCCGATTGGCGTTTTACCTACCTGTCGGAGCGCTTCGAAAGCGTCACCGGCCTGGCCCGCCAAGCCTGGCTCGGGGCTGCGATGAGCGACCTGCTGGACACCGAAGCCGGCCTGCTGTCGCAATGGTTGAGCACCCCGGGCCGGCGCGTGGACATCAGCGTGCAGTGTCGCTATATGGACGCCCAGGGACAGGAACGCACCACCCGACTGTCGGCGCGGGAAATGCCCTGCGGCGGTTTTCGTGGTACGGCCACCGATGTGACTGAAGAAGTCGAATCCCGCCGGCGCATCGAATACCTGTCCCAGCACGACACCCTCACCGGGCTGCCCAACCGCACGCGCCTGCAAGCGTTCCTGGACGGCAAACTCAAGGCCCTGCCCACTGCGGAGCAGCCGCTGGTGATGCTCAGCCTCGACCTGGACCGGTTCAAGCCGGTCAATGACCTGCTCGGCCACGCTGCGGGTGATCGGGTGCTCAATGAAGTGTCCGGCCGCCTGGCCGACTGCGTGCGCCATGGTGATCTGGTCGCCCGCGTCGGCGGCGATGAGTTTGTGCTGATCCTCAGCGAAGCCGGCACCCCGGACGAAGTCGAAAGCCTGTGCAGTCGCTTGATCGAGTCCATCGAGCAGACGATCAAAATCGACGAACAAGAGGTGTTCATCAGTGCCAGTATCGGCATTGCCATGGCCCCCAACGACGCCAGCGACGCCACCGAACTGCTGCGTTATGCCGATATTGCGCTGTATGAGGCCAAGGCTGCCGGGCGCAATACCTGGCGCTTTTACTCCGGGGAAATGAATACGCGGATCATCGAGCGGCGGCGCCTGGAGAGCGATCTGCGCTTCGCGATCAAGCACGCCGAACTGCGCCTGCATTTCCAGCCGCGCTACCGGATTGCCGATGGGCAGATGGTCGGCGCCGAAGCCCTGGTGCGCTGGCAGCATCCGGTGCGCGGCCTGATCGCGCCGGACACCTTTATTCCGATTGCCGAAGAGTCGGGGCTGATCCTGTCGCTGAGCGACTGGGTGCTCGAAACCGCGTGTGCATGCGCGGCACAGTGGCCGGACACGCTGTTCGTCTCGGTGAACCTGTCACCCACCGAGTTCAAGCGCGGCAACCTGGTGGAGCGCGTGCGCTACGCCCTGGACGCCTCCGGCATCGACCCTGCTCGCCTGGAGCTGGAAATGACCGAAAGCGTCATGCTCGAGGATGCCGTCGGCGCACTTGAGGTGATGCGCACGCTCAAGCAGCTGGGCATCCGTATTGCCATGGATGACTTCGGCACCGGCTATTCGTCCCTGAGCTACCTGCGTGCGTTCCCGTTCGATGGTTTGAAAATCGACCGCAGTTTCCTGACCCGACTGGAGGACAGTGCCGACGACAAGGCGATCATCCAGGCCATCGTGGGCCTGGGTCGCGCCCTCGCGCTGACGGTCACCGCCGAGGGCATTGAAACCGCCGAACACCTGGCCCTGCTCAAGGCGGTGGACTGTGAAGAGGGCCAAGGCTACTTCCTCAGCCGGCCGCTGGACCTCAATGCCTTCAATAGCCTGCTGGACGTGTATACCGACGGCGTCAGCGGAAAAAATGACTCGGCGTCTTGCCAAACTGTTTCTTGAACATGCTGGTAAAGGCGCTTGGGCTTTCGTAGCCCAGCTCCAGGGCCACGTCGATAATCTTCTGACCCACCGCAATGCGCTCCAATGCCAGCAGCAGCCGCGCCTGCTGGCGCCATTGGCCGAACGTCATGCCGGTTTCCTTGCGGAACAGGCGCTGGATGGTTTTCTGGTCGAGCGCCAGGCGCTCGCTCCAATCCGCCACGGTGGAGGCGTCGCCCGGATCATCCTGCCACGCCAGGCAGATCTGGTTGATTCGCGGGTCGGCCGGTTGCGGCAGCGACAGCGGCAAGGCCGGCAACAGCGCGAGTTCGTCGAGGATCAGGTGCATGATCCGTGCATCCCGTGAGTCTTCGGCATACGGCGGTTTCAAACTCACCGAGGCCTTGATCAGCTCGCTCAGCAGCGGCGAAATACTCACCGCCTTGGTCTCGGTCGGCAGGTTGGGGAAACTGTCGGGGCGTACAAACACGCTGCGCATCTTCAGCGCGCCCACACAGCGCAGGGAATGCACATGCCCGCAGGGCATCCAGAAGCCGCGATTGGGCGGCACCGTCCATTGGTTGTGCGCCGAATGCACCACCATCACGCCTTCGGTGGCGTAGAGTAATTGGTGCTTCTCGTGGCTGTGTTCGGGGATCACCCAGTTTTCCGGATAATCGGTGGCCGAACTGATGACGGCCCAGGCGCCCTCATCGATCTCCTGCAAAAATTTATCCAGTGATTTGATCATTTCGCCCTTTTTACGATGGTTGCCGCCCGAATTACGCGAGACAGGCATTTTTGCCGAATCTAGCATAAGCTCCGAAACATTAGCTCCGAAACAAATTGAAATAGGCCGTGAGCTTAAGTACTCGCTGCCCCAGTTCGCTGCCTTGTATGGAATGCCTGCATGTCGACCTTGACCGCATCACCTGCCGCTACATCGAGTCCGCCTCAAGTAAGCCCGTTAGTCATGCGTATCCTCGGCGCCTGCGCCCTGGCGCATCTGATCAACGACCTGATCCAGGCCGTTCTGCCGTCGATCTATCCGATGCTCAAGGCCAATTACGGGCTGAGCTTTACCCAGGTCGGCCTGATCACCCTGACCTTCCAACTGACCGCCTCGCTGCTGCAACCCTGGATCGGTTACCACACCGACCGGTATCCCAAGCCGTGGCTGCTGCCGGCGGGCATGGTCTGCACGCTGGTCGGCATCCTGATGCTGGCGTTTGTCGGCAGCTTCCCGGCGATCCTGCTGGCGGCAGCCCTGGTGGGCGTCGGCTCATCGACCTTCCACCCGGAAACCTCGCGCGTCGCGCGCCTGGCCTCCGGCGGGCGCTATGGCCTGGCGCAATCGACCTTCCAGGTCGGCGGCAACACCGGCAGCGCGTTGGGGCCGCTGCTCGCGGCGGCGATCATCATTCCCTATGGCCAAGGCAACATCGCCTGGTTCGGACTGTTTGCCGTGTTCGCGATCCTGGTGCTGTACGGCTTGAGCCGCTGGTACCGCAACCACCTCAACCTGTTCAAGCTCAAGCAAGGCGGCAAAGCCACCCACGGCTTGTCCAAAGGCCGCGTGACGTTTGCCCTGGTGGTGCTGGCGGTGCTGGTGTTCTCCAAGTACTTCTACATGACCAGCCTGACCAGCTACTTTACGTTCTACCTGATTGAAAAATTCCACCTGTCGGTATCGAGTTCCCAGATGTACCTGTTCCTGTTCCTCGGTGCGGTGGCCGTAGGCACCTTCGCGGGTGGACCGATCGGCGACAAGATCGGGCGCAAGAAAGTCATCTGGTTCTCGATCCTCGGCGCCGCGCCGTTCACCCTGGCCCTGCCCTACGTCGACCTGTTCTGGACCGCCGTGCTCAGCGTGGTGATCGGCTTTATCCTCGCCTCGGCGTTCTCGGCCATCGTGGTGTTCGCCCAGGAACTGGTGCCCGGCAATGTCGGCATGATCGCCGGGATCTTTTTCGGCCTGATGTTCGGCTTCAGCGGGATTGGTGCGGCCTTGCTCGGCCTGCTCGCCGACAGCCACGGCATCGAGTACGTCTACACGCTGTGTTCGTTCCTGCCGCTGGTGGGGATCCTGACGATACTGCTGCCGTCGACCAAAGGCGTCTAGACCGCCGATTATCGGATGGCTGTATGCCATTATCCTTTGTGCTCTGAAAAACCTGCGTGTGCGCTTACAATCCCGGTCTAAACGCACACCCAGGCAGACCCGGCACGAAATGACGCTCGACCCTCCCACGATTTTGGCACTCACGGTTGCCCTGGCCGCCGCTGCCGCCCTGTACCTGGCTATCGAATGGCGCAGCGTGCGCGAACCTTCGCTGTTGTTCTGGAGCGCCGGTTTCGCCACCATCACCGTCGGCTCCACCCTGGCCCTGCTGCGCATCAATGGCTACTTGCTCATCGGCATCTGGTTTGCCAACGGCTTGCTGGTGGCCGCGCACTGCCTGTTTTTGCTCGGTGTCGCACGTTTTACCCATGTGCGCCTGTCACCGCTGTGGCTGCTGATGCTGGTCGTCTGGCTGGGCATGCTGATGCTCCCGACCGACCTGCCGTGGTCCAAAGCCATGCTGGGCGTGCAGTCGCTGCTGGTCGCGCTGCCGACCCTGCGCGCCAGTTTCCTGCTGCGCCCCCATGGCCGATCATTGAGCATCGGCGCGGTGCAACTGCGCTATGTGCTGCTGATCCACGGAGTGTTCTACGTGGCCAAGGCGCTGTCGGTGGTGATCCCCGGCACCTTGATCGACCTCGCCGCGTTCAAGGGCGAGATCATCCAAGTGTCCCTGGTGGAAGGCGCTATGGCGATCATGCTGATTGCGCTGTCGATGACCGGCTCCGAACGCTACCGCCGCGAGCAGCAGATCGCCCGCCTCGCCGCCCGCGACCCGCTCACCGCCCTCTACAACCGCCGCGCCCTGGACCTGCGCGCGCCGCGCCTGCTGGCCCAGGTGTCGGCGCAACACCCGGGTGCCCTGCTGCTGATCGACATCGACAACTTCAAGTCGGTCAACGACCTCCACGGCCATACCGCCGGCGACCGCCTGCTGATCGCATTGAGCGAAATGATCCGCGGCGTGGTCCCCCAAGGCGCATTGGCCGCACGCCTGGGTGGGGACGAATTCGTGATCCTGCTGCACTCGGCCTCGACCGAGCAGATCGTTGAACTGGGCAGCAGCCTGCGCGAACAGTTTCAGCAACTGGCCGCGCATACCTTCACCACGCCTGCGCCGGTGACCCTGAGCATTGGCGCCAACCTGTTCGACCAACCGCAGGCCAGCCTGGCAGCACTGATCGAACAGGGGGACACCACGCTGTATGAGTCCAAGCGTGGCGGACGGGATTGCATCCGGTTGGTGGATCGGACGGGGTCTGGTTCCTACAGCGAAAGGTCGTAATTGACCGCCACACTGCACCCCGTCCTCACCGACTCCAACGCACAATCCGCCAGATGCAGCGCATACAACCCATCGCGCACGCTGGTGGGCAGTGCCTGACCGTTGTTCAGCGCATCGATAAACTTGGTCAGCTCATTGCGATAGGCATCCGCGTAACGCTCCAGAAAGAAGTGCTGCAACGGTTCCAGCGCTTCGGTGTGGTCGGCGCTCCAGTGGCGCAGGGTGCTGGGGCGATGGTTGTCGGTGAGCAGCACACCCAGCGCGCCGGACACCTCCACCCGCTGGTCGTAGCCGTACACCGCCTGGCGGCAGCAGTTGATATGGCATTGCTTGCCGGAGGCGGTGCGCAGCAGGACCATCACGCTGTCGTAGTCGTCAATCTGTTCCAGGCTCGGGTCCACCAGGCGGCTGGCGATGGCGCTGACCTCCACCGGTTCCTCGCCGAGCAGGTGGCGGGCGGTGTCGAAGTCATGGATGGTCATGTCGCGCAGGATGCCGCCGGAGTGTTCCAGGTAGTCACGCGGGGCCAGGCCTGGGTCGCGGCTGGTGATGATCACTTGGCGCACTGCGCCGATCTGGCCGGCATCCAGGGCCTGGCGCAGGCGCAGCATGTCGGGGTCGAAGCGGCGATTGAAGCCGAGCATCACCTTGCCGCCCTGGCGCTCCACGGCCTGGGCGGCGCTGCGGGCCTTGGCAATATCGAGGTCGATGGGCTTCTCGCACAGTACCGCCTTGCCCTCGGCGACCGCCGCCAACAGCAGGTCGATATGGGTGTCGGTGGGGGTGCCGATGACCACGGCGTCGATATCTTTGCGCGTGAGGACGGCGGCGCAATCGTAGGCCGCCTCGCAGCCCAGTTGGCCGCTGAGCGCATCGACGCCTTCGCGCCAGGGATCGGCCACCAGCACCAGCGTGGCATTCGGGTGGGCGGCGACATTGGCGGCGTGGATCTTGGCGATGCGCCCGGCACCTAGGACGGCGATACGTAGCATGGTTGAACTCCTGATTTTGTTGTTTGGGGGGAGTGCTCAGTCCGGCAGGTTGAACGGGGTGACGATCTGCACCTGTGACGGTGCAATCGGCCCGGCCTTCCACAACCGGTGGTATTGCAGGATGTGCAGGAACACGTGGCGGGCATCGATCTGCAGGTTGTGATCGATGATCGCGGCGATTTTTTCGTCCAGCAGCAGTTGGCGGTTTTCTTCGTCGAGGTCGTGGCCGATAAACACCTCCAGCGGGCGATCAAGGGCGGCGAAGGCATCGACAATCGCACGGTTGCCGCCGCCGACGCTGTACACCGCCTTGAGGTCGGGATGCTGTTGCAGCGCCTGGGTGACCCGTTCGAAGGTGCGCGGGTACACGCCATAGCCGCCGCTGACGTCCAGCACCCGCAGGTGCGGGGCACGCCCGCGCAGCCAGGCACGGAAACCCATCTCGCGCTCTTCTTCACCACGGAACAACTCGCTGCCGATCACCACCGCCACGTCCTGGGGCAACGCTGGCAGCCAGCGTGACATCAGATAGGCGGCGGTCTGGCCGGCGGTGCGGTTGTCCATGCCGACGTAGCCGATGCGCTCGCTTTGCGGCAGGTCCGTCACCAGGGTCACCACCGGGATGCCCGCCGCGATCAGGTGCTTAACGGCCTGGTTCACCGCCGGCTCGTCGGCGGCCTTGAGCACCACGCCCTGGCTGCCGGTGTCGAGGCAGCGCAGCAACTGATCGTGCATGGCCTGGGGCTCGATTTCTTCGAACAAGTGAAAACGCGGGGCGATGCGAAACGGCGCCAGGCTGGCCAGTTGCGCGGTGATCGCCGCCTGCACCGCGGCGCTGAAACGCTGAGGGGTGTGCATGATCACGTCGACATGGAAGGTGCGCCCTACCGCCAGGCCGTTTTTCTCCTGGGATTCCAGTTCATCCAGCGCCTGCTCGATACGTCGGCGAGTCTGGCCGTGCACGCTGCCGCGCTGATGCAGCACGCGGTCGACCGTGGCCTTGCTCACGCCCGCCTGGGTCGCGAGTTGCTTGATGGAGAAGTGTTTGGCGCGTTCGAGCATGGGTTTCGCCTGAGGTGTTTATGAGGTCTTTTTTAGGTATTACTGAGGTTTTGCAATGCTAGTCTCAGTTTTGTCCGGCGTCGAGCCAGGCAATCAAAACAACAACAATCCAGGAGAACCCCATGCCTCAAGCCGACCTCGCCAGTACGTTCAACGGCCAATATTTTGTCGTCACCGGCAGCACCCAGGGCCTGGGCGCCGCCGTGGCCCACACCCTGGCGCGACGCGGCGCCGCCGGGCTGATCATTTGCGGGCGGCGCCGCGCCCAGGGCGAAGAACAGGTGCGGCAGTTGGCGCAGCTGGATTGCCAGGCGTTTTTTGTCGAGGCCGACCTTGAACAGGTCGAGGATTGCCGCGCGATCATCGAGGCCGCGCGCACCCACTTCGGCACCCTCCATGGCCTGGTGAACTGCGCTGGGATGTCGGACCGCGGCACCATTGTCGACACCTCGCCGGAGCTGTTCGATCGGCTGATGGCGGTGAATGTGCGGGCGCCGTTTTTCCTGATGCAGGACGCGTTGAAATTGATGATCAGCCAGGGCGTGGAAGGCGCCGTGGTAAACATCCAGAGCATCACCGGGCATGGTGGTCAATCGTTCCTTTGCGCGTATGCGGCGTCCAAAGGTGCGCTGGCGATCCTGACCAGGAACGTGGCGTTCAGTGCGCTGCGCAACCGGATCCGCGTCAACGGCCTGAACATCGGCTGGATGGACACGCCCCATGAGGATCAGATCCAGCGCCAGTACCACGGCGCCCAGGACGGTTGGTTGGCCGAGGCGGAACGCGCGCAGCCGTTCGGCCGCCTGCTCAAGCCCGAAGAGGTGGCGCAAAGCGTGGCGTTCCTGCTGTCGCGCGAGTCGGGGATGATGACCGGCGCGGTGATCGACCTGGAGCAAGGCGTGGTCGGCTGCACCGACAGCGGCAGCCCGCAGCCCTTCAATGCCCTGAGCCTGGGAGGTGAGTAATGTCGGCATTCGTGACACTGCAGGATGTACGCATTGAGGATTTCAAGCGGATTTGCGCGCAACAGGCGCGTGCCGAGGACTATCCCCTGGCTGCGGAAGTGCTCGGCAACGTGCCGGTCTATCAGGCCTGCACCTTGCGCAACAGCGACCGCCACACGGTGATGAATGAGCTGCACCGTTTGTTTCGCGATGGACCGGGCGTGATGGTGGTGCGCCGCGCCTATGAGGACCTGGAAGTGGTGGATCGCCACAGCCAGGTGTTCGAGGCGATCTTTGCCCAGGAGGCCGCCCAAGGCGTGGCCGCCGACCATTTTGCCAAGGCCGGCAGTAACGGGCGTATCTGGAATTCATTGCAGAAGGCCGCACTACAGTCGCCGCAATCCTTTGTGGAGTATTACGCCAACCCGCTGCTGGGATTGATCGCCGAGGCGTGGCTGGGCCCGAGCTATCAGGTGACGGCGCAAGTGAACGTTGTGCACCCCGGCGGCCAGGCGCAACAGCCGCACCGCGACTATCACCTGGGCTTCCAGACCACCGAGGTGGTGGAGCGCTTTCCCCTGCCCTTGCATGTGCTGTCCCAGTACCTGACGTTGCAGGGCGCGGTGGCCCACTCGGCGATGCCGCTGGAAAGCGGCCCCACCCAGTTGCTGCCGTTTTCCCAGCAATACGCCCTGGGTTACCTGGCCTGGCGGCGCCCCGAATTTATCGAGCACTTCCAGCAGCACGCCGTGCAACTGGCGCTGGACAAGGGCGACCTGCTGTTTTTCAACCCGGCGCTGTTCCACGCCGCCGGCACCAACCGCACGGCCGGCCACCAGCGCATGGCCAACCTGCTGCAAATCTCCTCGGCCTTCGGCAAGCCCATGGAAGCCCTCGACCGCGACCGCATGATGCTGGCGGTGTACCCGGCCCTGCTGGCCAGCACGGCCCTGGATGCCCAGGCAATTGCAGCGGTGGTGGCCTGCACCGCCGACGGCTATGCCTTCCCCACCAACCTCGACACCGACCCACCCTTGCAGGGCCTGGCCCCGCAAACCGGGCAACAACTCATGCTGCAAGCCCTCGACGAACGCTGGGCGTATGAGGACTTCGCCGCGGCCGTGGCGCAACTGCGGGCCAAGCGCCAGGCGTGATGCTTTAACAACAACAAAAACAACGGAGCACAACCATGAAGAAGCAACTCCTTGCGGCACTCTTGACCCTCGCCATCACCCCCTGGGCGCTGGCCGATATACGGATCGGCGTGAGCATCGCCCAGGTCGACGACGTATTTCTCGCGCAAATGCGTGACTACATGGCCGCCCACGCCCGGGAACTGCCCGGCGTGACCCTGCAATTTGAAGACGCCCAGGGCGACGTGGTACGCCAACTTAACCAGGTGCAGAACTTCACCGCCCAGGGCATGGACGCGATCATCGTCAACGCCGTAGATACCGCCGCCACACAGAAAATGACCGTCAATGCCCAGCAGGCCAAGATCCCATTGGTGTACGTCAACCGCCGTCCCGAATTCAAGGAAGTGCCGCCGGGGGTGGCGTATGTCGGCTCGGATGAGATCAAGGCCGGCGAGATCCAGATGCGCTACCTGGCCGAGAAAATGGGTGGCAAGGGCAACCTGGCGATCATGCTCGGGCTGCTGTCCAACAACGCCACCCACAACCGTACGCTGGGGGTCAAGAACGTCCTCAAGGACTATCCCGACATCAAGATCGTCGAGGAACAGAGCGCCGAATGGCAACGCAGCAAGGCGATTGACCTGATGAACAATTGGATCGTGTCCGGGCGCAAAATCGACGCCGTGGCAGCGAATGCCGATGAAATGGCAATTGGCGCGGCCATGGCGATCAGCCAGGCCGGCATGCAACCGGGCAAGGATATTCTGGTGGCCGGCAGCGATGGCGGCGCGGCCGGTTTGGACGCAGTGAAGAAAGGCCAATTGCTGGTAACGGCGTACCAGGACAACAAAGGGCAGGCAGTGGGCTCGATTGACCTGGCGGTGAAGATGGTCAAGAAACAGCCGTATGACGCCGAGCTGACCATTCCTTATCAGCAGATCACCAAGGACAACTACCAGGCATTCCTCAACCCATAAACGGTTGTCCTAATGCCAGTCAGTGAATAACCTTCGTTTAACTGAACGACGTTAGGGCTTGCCACAAAAACCGGGGGTGTCGCTGCGGTTCATCGCAATGCGTAAAGCACCATTACGCCCAGCCCGAACAGGCACGCCACCCCCAGCCCATACGCCAGCGTGCGCCACGGCTGCCATCCCGCCAGATACATGAGCGTATGGGCCATCCGCGCCAGGGTGAAACCGCCGCACAACCAGGCAGTGGTCGCACCGGCAGTGCCCAACGCCACACACAACCCGCCGAGCACAAAGAACAGCGGGATATTCTCCAGGTCATTGGCCCAGGCCCTGGCCGCGCGACTCACCTGGGGTAACTCCACGGGATGTGCAGCACGCTTGAAGACCTCCGCATCCTCACGGTTGGTGAACGCCAGCCCGCGAAGCCGGAAAAATCCCTGATAACAGGAAATGCCAAACATCTTCAGGCACAGCACCAGCACGCACAGGGCGTAGATGTGCAACAGCTCATTCATCCCGAAGTCCCTTCAGCACGATGTAGAGCAACGGCCCGACCGAGACGAACACCGCCGTCAGCAAGAAGTAAGGCAGCACCGACGCCAGCGACCGCCCCCGCGACCGTGCATCCCGGTACATCCACACACACGCCAGCGCAGCCATCAGGTACAGGTCGATCACCACCTGCGCGGTGTCCGGGCGCGACATCAACTCCCGTCCGAAGGCCAGCAGTGATTGTTCGGCCGTGAGCAGCGTTAACAGGGTGTACAGCGAAAAGCCCAGCAGGGCGGCGAGTGGCAGATAAGGTGTGCGCATGGTCTGTTCCTTGACGTGATCGAGGCCCACCCTAGTGATAAGGTTGCTCCCCTCGCAATGACCTCGGAGGTCATAGTCACGCCATGGATAACCCTGCTACTGCCGGCGAACATCTGCGCCAGCTACGCCGACAGGCTGGTCTGAGCCAGCTCGACCTGGCCCTGATCACCGGCGTTTCCCAACGCCACCTCAGTTGCCTCGAAACCGGCCGCGCCAAGCCGAGCCCAGGCACCTTGCATCACCTGCTCAGCGCGCTGGAAACACCGCTGGAGCAATGCAACCGCGTATTCCTCGCCGCCGGTTTCGCGCCCCGCTACACCGCCACCCCGCTGGCCTCCCCGGCCATGACCGCGATTCGCGAGGCGGTCAGCCATGTCCTGCACGCCAACAATCCGGCCCCGGCGATCCTGCTGGGCAGCCACTGGGAAGTGCTGGCGGCGAATGCCAGTACCGGCGTGCTGTTGGAACTGGTGGGGGTCACGCCGCCGATGGAAGGCCTGAACCTGCTGACCACCCTGCTGCAACCCGGTGGCCTGGGCGACCACCTGATCAACGCCGAAGAAATCCGCACCCTGGCCTGGCAACGGGCAAGCCGCGAAGCGTTGGGCAACCCCGTATTGGCCGCGTTACTGGCGAGCTTGCCCGCCCCCGCCTACACAACGCCGCCGGCTGAAATGCCGCCGCTGGTGTTGACCCGCCTGGACTCCAGTCGGGGCGAGCTGAACTTCCTGTCCACCTTCACCACCTTCGGCATGCCCCAGGACATCACCCTCACCGCCCTGCGCATCGAACATCTGATTCCCGCTGACGACGCCACCTGGCAGGTGATGCGCGCCGCCTATGGGGAAAATGCCGCACTGGTTTTGTGAAATATCTGTACGTAGACTGCCGCCATACCTCAACTTAAGGCGGCGAAGAAAACGTCATGCAAGTTACCGAAGTCTCCATTGCCCAATTGCGCGCGGCCCTCGAATCCGGCCAGACCACGGCCGTTGAACTGGTCCAGGCTTACCTCGCGCGGATCGATGCCTACGACGGTCCACAGACCGCTACCGCACTCAACGCCGTCGTCGTGCGTAACCCCGAAGCCCTGAAGGAAGCCGAGGCCTCCGATGCACGCCGGGCCAAGGGCGAAACCTTGGGGCCACTGGATGGCATTCCCTACACCGCCAAGGACAGCTACCTGGTCAAAGGGCTGACGGCCGCCTCGGGCAGCCCGGCCTTTGCCAGCCTTGTCGCCCAGCGCGATGCGTTCACCATCGAGCGCCTGCGGGCCGGTGGCGCCATCTGCCTGGGCAAGACCAACATGCCGCCGATGGCCAATGGTGGCATGCAGCGTGGTGTGTATGGCCGCGCGCAAAGCCCGTATAACGCCGACTACCTCACCGCGCCATTCGCCTCCGGCTCCTCCAACGGTGCCGGCACAGCCACCGCCGCCAGCTTTGCCGCCTTCGGCCTGGCGGAAGAAACCTGGTCCAGCGGCCGTGGCCCGGCGTCCAACAATGGCCTGTGCGCCTACACCCCGTCCCGTGGGGTGATTTCGGTGCGCGGCAACTGGCCGTTGACCCCGACCATGGACGTGGTGGTGCCCTACGCCCGCACCATGGCCGACCTGCTGGAAGTGCTCGACGTGGTGGTGGCCGACGACCCGGACACCCGTGGCGACCTCTGGCGCCTGCAGCCGTGGGTACCGATCCCCAGCGTCGCCTCGGTGCGCCCGGCGTCTTACGCTGAACTGGCGGTCAACACTGAAGCCCTGGCCGGCAAGCGCTTCGGCGTGCCGCGCATGTACATCAATGCCGACCCCGAGGCCGGCACCAGCGAAAAGCCCGGCATCGGCGGCCCGACCGGGCAGAAGATCAACACCCGCGCCAGCGTGATCGACTTGTGGCATGCCGCGCGCCAGGCCCTTGAAGCCGCTGGCGCCGAAGTCATCGAGGTGGATTTCCCGCTGGTGTCCAACTGCGAAGGCGACCGCCCTGGCGCGCCAACCGTGTTTACCCGTGGCCTGGTGTGCAAGGAATTCCTGCACGATGAACTGTGGGAACTGTCGGCCTGGGCCTTCGATGATTTCCTGCGCGCCAACAACGACCCGGCCCTGAACCGCCTGGCCGATGTGGACGGGCCGAAGATCTTCCCCCACGACCCCGGCACCTTGCCCAACCGTGAAGACGACCTGGCTGCCGGCATGGACGAATACGTGCGCATGGCCGAGCGCGGCATCACCCCGTGGAACGAGATCAGCACCGTCCCCGATGGTCTGCGCGGCCTCGAGCAAACCCGGAGGATCGACCTGGAAGACTGGATGGATAAGCTCGGTCTCGACGCGGTGCTGTTCCCGACCGTGGCCGATGTGGGCCCTGCGGATGCCGATGTGAACGAAGCCAGTGCGGATATTGCCTGGAGCAACGGCGTGTGGGTGGCCAACGGCAACCTCGCCATCCGCCACCTGGGCGTACCCACTGTTACCGTGCCCATGGGCGTGATGGCGGACATCGGCATGCCAGTCGGGCTGACCTTTGCCGGGCGGGCCTACGAGGATTCGGCATTGCTGCGGTTTGCTGCGGCGTATGAAGCCACCGGCAGCAAACGCCTGATCCCGCCGCGCACGCCGCCACTGGCCACACACTAACTGGCGCAATGCAATCCAACTGTGGGAGGGGGCTTGCTCCCGATGAGCATGGGTATCTACACAACTTGCAGATCCTGACAAATCTCCCTGTGGCGAGCGGGCTTGTCCCGATGAGGGAGTGTCAGTTGATGCATCCGTGGCTGACCCACTGCAATCGGGAGCAAGCCCCCTCCCACAGTTCTAACCGCATTTCAAGTCAGGCCATATAGGGTACGGCAATCAGCAGGATTGCCGTGCCATGGCAGCCCGTCGCCGCCAACACGCCATGACGCATATTGAGCAACACCACCACGCCTTGACTGATCATCGACGGTTCAACCGTGGGCCACCGCGATCATGTCGATCTCCACCGCCGCCGACTTCGGCAACTGCATCACCCCCACTGTGATGCCGGCGGCGATTTGTGCCTGGGCCAGGGTCAAGGTGTCACCGACTTTACCCGGCAGCATGATCGTGTCGCCGACGCACGGGATCTGCCCGCTGATGTACAGGTGGTTGCCGTCGCGCACCAGCGGCGTGTAGTTGCCGCCGACTTTGAATTCATCCAATTGATAGCCGAGGCGTTGTTGCACGGCCTGGTATTTTTCATCCGATGTCATGGGCGTGAGTCCTCGTTGCGACGCTGCCACTCATCCACCACGTCACCCATCGTCTTGGGCGTGGCGCTGCGAATCCAAGCCATGAAGGGCCGGTCGAACTTGAACTCCGTGCCGCAGTGCTCACGCATGAAACGGCGTACGTTCTGGGTGTTTTTGTAGTGTGAAGTGACAGGCGTGCTGCGGGTGATGGGGGCGCTGTGCCAATCGAAGTCCATTTGCGTAACGCTCTGATGTTTCAGGAGCACGCAGCATAGCGCTAAAAAGCCACTGTGAACGCCGGCCAAGCGGCGCTGACAGTGGCTTTTTTCAGCGCCTATCAGGCGAAATCCGCACCTCGCGTATTGACGAACAACGCGTAGATCGAATGGCTGCCGGCCATGAACAGGCGGTTGCCTTCGCGCCCCCCAAAGCACAGGTTGGGGCAGCGTTCCGGCAGCGAGATATGCCCGATGGCCTTGCCCTGAGGGTTGAACACGCGCACGCCGTCGAGCTTTTCCAGGTCGGCCTTGGGGTCGCCATTGCCGCCCCAGCCACACCAGAGATTGCCACTCTCGTCGCACTTGATGCCGTCCAGCGCGGCGTATTCCAGGCCTTCGATATGCTTGCGCCGCTCGCCGAGGGTGCCGTCGTCCTTGACGTCGATGGCCCAGATCAGCCGGTTGGGCTTGGCGCGTCCTTCCACCACGTAGAGGGTCTTTTCATCCGGCGAAAAGCACAGGCCGTTGGGACCGTTGAGGTCGTCGATCACCCGCGTGACCTTGCCGCTGTCAGCGTCGATGCGATACACGCCATGGGGCTGGGTGGGGGTGATCTTGTGGCCTTCGTAGTTGTTGCCGGTCTGGAATGGCGGGTCGCTGAACCACACCGATCCATCGCGCTTGCACACGATGTCGTTGGGCGAGTTGAAGGGCTTGCCGTCAAAGCTGTCCGCCAGCACGGTAAGGCTGCCGTTGTGTTCGGTGCGCGTGATACGCCGCCCCTGGCCAGAGGTGGTCGACCCTTCGCACACCAACAGACGGCCCTGGCGATCGCGGCACATGCCGTTGGAGAAATTGGCGTTTTCGCGGTACACCGACAGGCTGTCGGTCACTTCGTCCCAGCGCACGATGCGGTTGTTGGGAATATCACTGAGCAGCAGGTAGCGGCCATCGCCGATCCACACCGGTCCTTCGGCCCAGCGCAAGCCGGTCGCCAGGCGCTCAACGCTGGCATTGAACAGACGCAGTTCGAGGAAACTGTCGTCGAGCACCTTGATCAGCGGGTCTGGATAACGCTGGCTCAACGGCTCGGCCGCGTCTGCCAGGCGAGGCAGGTTGCCCAGCACCGCCACCGACGCGGAAACCGCCAGGGAGCGCTTGAGAAAGACTCGGCGGCTGTGTTCGGAGCGGGCAGGCGAAGGGGGAAAATCCATGGGTATCTCCGTTATTTTATTGTTAGACGGGAGACTAGTTTTAACCTGTGATGAGACATCGTACAAGATTGAAGGCGTCGCGAACGCCATACAAAGCAAGGCAATGCGCAAATAGTCTAAATTTTACTTTCCAAAAGCCTTCTAACTATTGCAATGTTGTACGACGACATGCCCAGTAACATGTTGCCCGTACACCTCCCCAACAACAATAAGGAAACACCCATGCAAAACGTCAAAGTGCTGATCGGTTTTCTCTGCCTGTTCAGCGGGTATGTGGCCGCTGCCCCTGCCGCCGACAAAGATGTCGCCCAAGCGGTCGACCACCTCACCCAGGCCATGCTGCATAAAGACCTCAAGCAGCTCCAGAGCCTGACCGCCGAGAACCTCACCTACGGCCACTCCAGCGGCAAGATCCAGAACAAGCAGGAATTCATCGCCGATATCGAGACCGGACGCAGTGGTTTCAAGACCCTCGAAATGCAGAAGCAGACCATCACCTTGAGCGGCGACACCGCCCTGGTGCGCAACCACTTCTCCGCCCTGGCGGTGAACAGTGGCAAAGAAGTGCCGACCGAAATCGAGAACTTCCAGATCTGGCAGAAGCAAAAAGGCCACTGGCTGCTGATCGGCCGCCAGGCGTTTAAATTCTGATGGCTAGCGGTGAGCCATCGGGCTCACCACTGCACCACCTTGCGCACCTTCACTAACGCCTCGCGCAGCGCCGGCATGTCCACCGACCCCAAGGCCAGTCGCAACGCGTGGGGTACGTGGGCCGAAACGGCGAAGGGCTCGGCGGTGGAGACGGAAATGCCGTCGCGCTGCAGGGTCATGGCGACTTGATCGGCGCGGGCCTCTTCCGCCAGGGGCAACCACAAGAAATACGATGACGGGTGGCTGGTGTAGGCCACCCCCTTCAACACCTGCGCCGCCAGGGCTTGCCGCGCCCGCGCATCCTGGCGCTTTTGGGCTTCAAGTTGCGCCACCGTGCCATCCTCGATCCAGGCAACCGCAATCGCGCTCATCACCCCCGGTACGTTCCAGGTAGTGGCCATGATGGTGCGCTCCAGTGCTTTGACCCAAGCCAAAGGGGCGGCGATAAACCCCACACGCAGGCCGGTCGCGACACTTTTAGACAGCCCGCCCACGTAGACCGTGCGCTCCGGTGCCAATCTCGCCACGGGCAGCGGCACGTCCTCGGCCAGGAACGCGTAGGCCGCGTCCTCGATGATCATCAGGTTGTGCTGACGGGCAATCGCCACCAACTGCTCACGCTGCGCCAGGCTCATCACCCAGCCCAACGGGTTATGCAAGGTCGGCATGCTGTACACAGCACGCACCGGGCGCTTGCGACACAGGTTTTGCAGGTAGTCCAGGTCCGGGCCGTCGACGGTGACCGGGACGGCGACGATCTCCAGGTGCAGCGTCTCGGCCAGCACCTTGAACCCCGAATACGTCAAGGCGTCGACGGCGATCACATCACCGGGCTTGAGCAAGGCCATCATCGTCACGGCCAACCCGTGCTGGGCGCCGCTGACCACCAACACCTGTTCGGCCTCGACCGTCAGCCCTCGACTCAACAGATGCCGCGAGACGGCGGCGCGCTCATGCAGGCGACCGGCGTGGGGCTGGTAACGCAGCAGCGCTTCGAGGTCGCCGGACAGCGCCAACTGGCGCAATGCGGTGCGCAGCAAGTCGGCCTGGCCCGGCAAGGACGGGTAGTTGAAATTCAGATCGAGCATCCCCGCCGCCACACTCATCTGCCCGCTGCCCTGCCCCGGCGGCAGCGAGATTTCGCGCACAAAGGTGCCTCGACCGGTCTCGCCACTGACCAGGCCCATGGCCTCCAGCTCGGCGTATACCCGGCTGGCGGTGACCAGCGCCAGGCCATGCTCGGCGGCCAATTGGCGATGGGTCGGCAGCCGCGTGCCGGGTGGCAGGCTGCCTGAGCGAATGGCCTCGGCGAAGCGATCGACCAACGACTTGTAACGCGCGCGCGGCATAAACGATGTATCCATGACAATTTTTTGATTGTCTTTATCTTCGACCCTAGGATGCCTGCCACGCAACTCATCCTTATTGGGCACCGCTCATGGACCGTACCTCTCCCCTCAGTACCCTGGACACCCGTACCCAAGGCTGGATCAACGGCTTTATCGGCGTGGTGATTTTCAGCGGCTCGTTGCCGGCCACGCGCCTGGCGGTGATGGAATTCGACCCGGTGTTCCTCACCCTGATCCGCGCTGCCATTGCCGGCCTACTGGGGCTGGCCTTGCTGTGGCTGTTCAAGGAAAAACGCCCCGCGCGCCCTCAATGGATGCCCCTGGCCATCGTCGCCCTTGGCGTGGTGATCGGTTTCCCCCTGCTCACTGCGCTGGCGCTGCAATACGTAACCTCCGCGCACTCCATCGTGTTCATCGGCCTGCTGCCGCTGGCGACCGCTGTGTTTGGCGTACTGCGCGGCGGCGAGCGCCCGCGCCCGGTGTTCTGGCTGTTTTCGATCCTCGGCAGTCTGCTGGTGATGGGTTACGCCTTTGCCCAAGGCTTGAGCGCCGCGCCTGCGGGTGACGTGCTGATGCTGTTGGCGGTGCTGGTGTGCGGACTGGGGTATGCCGAAGGCGCCAAACTGTCGCGCAGCCTGGGCGGCTGGCAGGTGATCTGCTGGGCGCTGGTGGTGTCGTTGCCGGTGGTGGTGCCGCTGAGCCTGCTCCTGGCGCCGCCTGGCTTCAGCGGCATCAGCCTGCCGGCCTGGTTGAGCCTGGGCTATGTATCGCTGTTCAGCATGCTGATCGGTTTTGTGTTCTGGTATCGCGGCCTGGCCCAGGGTGGCATTGCCGCCGTCGGCCAGTTGCAACTGCTGCAACCGTTCTTCGGCCTGGCGCTGGCAGCGGGCTTGCTGCATGAACAGGTGAGCCTGGGCATGCTGCTGGTGACGGTCGCGGTGATCGGCTGCGTGGCCGGGGCCAAGCGGTTCGCCCGCTAACGCTGCGGCGCGACCATCTTGAACTTGATGTTGATGTCGTCGGAGACCACGCTGTTGCCGGCCCACTCGCCTTCGCCGATCTTGAAGTCGCCGCGCTTGAGGATGAACTCACCGTCGAACACGCCGATGCCATCCAGCTCCTTGAGCACCACGCTGAGCGCCACCGGGCGCGTGGTGCCCTTGATCGTCAGGTTGCCGCTGATGTTGAAGCGGTTATCCCCCAAGGCCGTCACACCGGTGGACTCATACACGCCCACCGGATAGCTCGCGGTATCGAACCACGAGGCCCGTTGCAGCTCGTTGTTCGCATCGGGGCTGCCGGCATCGATACTCGCCAGCTGGATCTTGAGCAAGGCGTGTCCGGTCTCGGGCTTTTGCGTGTCAAAGCTCAGCGTGCCTTCGAAGTCGCCGAAGGTGCCATACACCCGCTGCCCCAACTGCTTATAGGTAAAACTGATCTGGCTGGCGGTGCGGTTGACGTCCGTGTATTCGGCCGCCTGGGCACAGCCGATCAATCCAAGGACAAGGGCCAACGGCAGAATTCGACGCTTCATGCCACGCTCCGCAAAAGAATGGATGTATTCCCATCAGGTGCCTGTCCTGCTAAACAGAATAGTCGCTCACAACAATAAGGATGCTGCATGCCCACCCCTTCTCTACAGGACCTCACCGCGCCGGAAGGCATCTGCTACGGTTGCGGCGGCAGTAACCCCCATGGCTTGCACATCAAGAGCCGCTGGGATGCCGATGGTGTGCATGTCGTCGCCGAACATCACCCCGAGGCAAAATACAGCGGCTGGCCCGATCTGGTCTACGGCGGCTTGATCGCGATGCTGGTGGACTGCCACTCCAACTGGACCGCCATGGCCTACCACTACCGTGCCGAACAGCGCGAACCCGGCAGCCTGCCGCGCATCGACTGCGTCACCGGCAACCTGGGCATCAAATTTATCAAGCCCACGCCGATGGGCGTGCCCCTCACTTTGCGCGCTCGGGTCGAAGGCGAAGTGGGCCGCAAAAGCCGCGTGGTCTGCGAGGTGTACGCCGGCGAGGTGCTCACGGCCATCGGCGATTCGCTGTTCGTGCGCGTCGACACCCGCGAACTGGCTGCGGCCGCCCATGGCCGTGAAGGCTGATCCTGGTCTACATTGACTGGCACCGCTAATCGAGGACCGAACCGATGACTCGTCTCACCGCGAAAGACTTTGCCCCCGAACTGCTGGAACTCTATGACGGCTATGCGCACGGCAAGCTCAACCGCCGCGAATTTCTCGACCGCGCGGCGCTGTTCACCTTTGGCGGCCTCACCGCCTCCGCCCTGCTGGCGGCCCTGAGCCCCAACTATGCCCTGGCCGAACAGGTGAAATTCACCGACCCGGACATCGTCGCTGACTACATCACCTACCCGTCGCCCAAGGGCAACGGCACGGTGCGTGGCTACCTGGTGCGCCCGGCCAAGGCCGCCGGCAAGCTGCCTGCGGTGGTGGTGGTCCACGAAAACCGTGGCCTCAACCCCTATATCGAGGACGTCGCGCGGCGCCTGGCCAAAGCCGGGTTTATCGCCCTCGCGCCGGACGGCCTGACCTCGGTGGGCGGCTATCCCGGCAACGATGAAAAAGGCGTGGCGCTGCAACAGACAGTCGACCCGACCAAGCTGATGAACGACTTCTTCGCCGCCATCGAATGGCTGATGCACCACGACAGCAGCACCGGCAAGGTCGGCATCACCGGCTTCTGCTATGGCGGCGGCGTGACCAATGCGGCGGCGGTGGCTTACCCGGAACTGGGCGCGGCGGTATCGTTCTACGGGCGCCAGCCGGAAGCCAAGGACGTACCGCGCATCAAGGCGCCGATCATGCTGCATTTCGGCGAGCTGGATACACGGATCAACGAGGGTTGGCCGGCGTATGAAAAGGCCCTGAAGGCCGCCGGCACGACCTATGAAGCTTATATCTACAAGGGCGCCAACCATGGTTTTCACAATGATTCGACACCGCGTTATGACGAGGCGGCGGCGAATCTGGCGTGGGAAAGGACACTCGGTTGGTTCCGTAAATACCTGGCCTGAGTGCAGTCCAAATGTGGGAGGGGGCTTGCCCCCGATTGCGGTGTATCAGCAACAATTGAGGTAACTGACCCGCCGCTATCGGGGGCAAGTCGAATCGTCGCACCGCCCCTCCCACATCGACCATCACTACCTTAATGTTTCTTTATGCTCCAAGAAAACTCAGACACTCCCACCCTCCCCCAGCAACCAGTCCTTGAACACCAGCATCGCCGAGGTCTCGGCCCGCGACTGCAAGCGCGTCAGCCAGTAGCTGCCAGTGGTGATGCCGACGTCGAATGGCTGGCGAATCACATCACTTTCCAGTTGCCGCGAAAACATCAGCGCTGGCGCCAGCGCGACACCGCTGCCTTGCAGCGCCGCTTCCATCATCGCCAACGACGAGTCGAACACGATGCTGCGCGGCACCAGGGTGTCGGCGGGCAGCCCGGCAGCCTGGAACCACAGGTTCCACTCATCGGCGCGGTAGGAGCGCAGCAGCGTATGTTTCAACAGGTCGGCCGGCGTGTGCAGTTGCTCGGCAAGCGCGGGCACACACAATACGCTCAGCGGCGCCTCGAGTAAGTGACAGGCCTCCGTGCCGTGCCAGGCGCCGGCACCAAAACGGATCGCGTAATCCAGGCCTTCGGCAGCCACGTCGACGCGGTTGTTGTGGGTGGACAGGCGCAGGTCGATGAACGGATAGCGGCTTTGGAAGTCCGGCAGACGTGGCAGCAGCCAGCCGACGGCAAAGGTGCCGACCGCCCCCACAGTCAGCACCTCGCGGTAATGCCCGCCCTCGAACTGGCCTAGGGTATGCGCAATGCGGTCGAACGATTCGCGGACTACCGGCAGCAGGGTTTCGCCTTCGCGGGTGAGCATCAGCCCGCGCGGCAGGCGCTTGAACAAGGTGACAGTGAGTTGCGCCTCCAGGCTTTTGACCTGATGGCTGACCGCCGCCTGGGTCACGCACAACTCGATGGCGGCGCGGGTAAAGCTCAAATGCCGGGCAGATGCCTCGAAGGCGCGCAAGGCATTGAGAGGTAAATGGGAGCGGAGCATGCTGACCCCAGATTTTCTAATGGCTGGTGCGAGATATCATCGTTTGCCCAGGGCCGGCGAACTGCCTACATTTGCCTCGCCCGCGCAGGCTCTTCATTCAATCGATCATTCTCATGGAAGCGTTATCATGCCCCAACATTTAGTGTCTGGCGTGCGTAATTTCACCGCCCTCGCGGTGTTTATCGCCGCAGGCAACTGCCTGGCCGCCACCGACCTGCAGGCGGTGGTGGATGCCAACGTCAAACCGCTGATGCAGCAGCAGTCGATTAACGGCCTGGTGGTCGGCGTGGTACGGGACGGCAAGGCGCAATACTTTAACTACGGCGTCGCGGCCACCGACACCCGCCAGCCGGTCAGCGAAAATACCCTGTTCGAAGTCGGTTCGGTGAGCAAAACCTTCACCGCGACCCTCGCCGGTTACGCGGTAGCCAGCGGCAAACTGACGCTCTCGGACCCGGCCAGCCGCTATCTGCCGGCACTGGGCGGCGGCAAGTTCGACCACATCAGCGTGCTCAACCTCGGCACCTACACCGCCGGCGGCTTGCCCCTGCAGTTCCCCGCCCAGGCGGATAACAGCCAGCGCATGATCAGCTACTTCCAGCACTGGAAACCCGACTTCGCCCCTGGCACCCGGCGCCTGTATTCCAACCCGAGCCTGGGGTTGTTCGGCTACCTGGCGGCGCAGAGCCTGAAGCAGCCGTTCGATCAGGTGATGGAGAAAACCCTGTTGCCCGCACTCGGGCTCAAGCACACCTTCGTCAAGGTGCCGCAGAGCCAGATGAGCCTGTACGCCCAAGGCTATGGCAAAGATGGCAAACCGGTGCGCGTCGGCCCCGGCGCCATGGACAGCGAAGCCTACGGCATCAAGACCAGCGCTGCGGACTTGCTGAAGTACGTTGACGTGAACATGCACCCGGCGAATCTGGATAAAACCTTGCAGCAGGCGATTACCGTCACTCACACGGGTTACTACAGCGTGGACGGCATGACCCAAGGCCTGGGTTGGGAAATGTACCCCTACCCCATCCAGCTCGATGCGTTGATTGCCGGCAACTCCACACCCATGGCAATGGAGCCGCACAAGGTCGACTGGCTGACGCCACCGCAAGCACCTCACGCCGACACCCTGGTGAACAAGACCGGTTCCACCAACGGGTTTGGCGCCTACGTGGCGTATGTGCCGAGCAAGGGTTTGGGCGTGGTGATATTGGCGAACAAGAACTACCCGAATGCCGAACGGGTAAAAGTCGCCCATGGGATCTTGAGTGCGATGGACCACTAACTGTGGGAGGGGCGGTGCGACGATTCGACTTGCCCCTCCCACCTGTTGACCCGCGCTACATCCCCAACCAGTGCGGCAAGGCCAGCGAGATAAACGGCAAGTACGTGACCATGATCAGGAACACCAACAGGATCATCAGCCACGGCAACGCCGCTCGGATGGTCTGCCCCAGCGTCAACCCGGTCACCGCCGAGGTCACGAACAGGTTCAGCCCCACCGGTGGGTGCACCAGGCCGATTTCCATGTTGACCACCATCACGATGCCCAGGTGAATCGGGTCGATGCCGAGTTTCATGGCGATCGGGAAGAAGATCGGCGCCAGGATCAGCACGATGGCCGAAGGCTCCATGAAGCTGCCGGCGATCAGCAGCACCACGTTGACCATGATCAAAAAGCCAATCGGCGTGAGCCCCTCGGACAGCACCCACGCGGTGATTTCCTGGGGGATCTGCTCGGTGGTCAGCACATGGGCGAAGAGCATGGCATTGGCGATGATAAACATCAGCATGATCGCCAGGCGCCCGGACTCCAGCAGCACCTTGGGGCAGTCGCGCAGCTTCATGTCCTTGTAGACGAATAACGCCACGAACGCAGAGTACACCGCCGCCACCGCCGCCGCTTCGGTGGGGGTGAACATGCCGCTGTAGATGCCGCCGAGGATGATCACCAGCAGCAACAGGCCCCAGAACGCGCGGCGCGCGCAGGTCAGCCATTCACCAAACGTCGCCCGTGGCTGGGCCGGCAGCTTCTTGATGCGCGCGACAATGTAGATCGCGACCATCAGCATCAGGCCTAGCAGCAAGCCCGGAATCACCCCGGCCATGAACAGCTTGCCCACCGAGGTTTCCGTCGCCGCCGAGTACACCACCATCACGATCGACGGTGGAATCAGGATACCCAGGGTGCCGGCGTTGCAGATGATCCCCGCGCCGAATTCCTTCGGGTAACCGGAACGCACCATGCCCGCCACGGCAATCGAACCCACCGCCGCCACCGTTGCCGGGGATGAGCCGGACAGCGCCGCAAACAACATGCACGCCAGCACCGCCGCAATCGCCAGGCCGCCACGGATATGCCCGACACAGGCGTTGGCAAAGTCGATCAGCCGCTGCGCCACGCCGCCGGTGGTCATGAACGCACCGGAGAGCAGGAAGAACGGGATCGCCAGGAAGGTGTAGGCGTCGGAGGTTTCGAACAGCTTGATCGCCAGGGAGCTGACCGAGTCCGGGCTGAACATCAGGATCGATACCGCCCCCGACAAACCCAGCGCAATGGCGATCGGCACGCCCAGGAACATGAACACGAACAACAGCAGGAACAGACAGAGCACGGCCATCAGTGACGCTCCTCATGACTGCCGGCCAACTTGCTGGCCTCACCGGCCTCGTCGGCCAGCCCCAACCCAACCTGACGGCGGGTAAAGAGGCGGTAGAAAATTTCCAGGTAGCGGATAAACACCAGGGCAAAACCGATGGGCACGATGACCACGATGTCACCCACGTCGATACCGAACTGGTCGAGGTCTTCGGCGCCGATATGGGCGGTCATCACCGCACTGACCCACTTGTAGCTGGCGACCATGAACAACCCGGCATAGGCCAGGCAGCACAGGCAGGCGAGCATACCCAGCACGCGCTGCACCGGGCGCGGGGTCAGCTTGACCAGCGCGTCCACCCCCAGGTGGCCGGCGGTGCGCACGCCATAGGAAATGCCGAAGAAAATCAGCCAGCCGAACATGGCCTTGGTCAGCGCCACGCTCCAGGTCATGTCCTGGGCCCAGGTCATGGTGTGGTCGCCCAGGGCGCCGAAGAACGTGCTGCTCCACGCCCACTTGTCAGACAGGGCAAAGAACAGCGTGTAGATGTTGTTGAGCATGACGTAGACGAATGTCACCAGGGTCATGGCGGCTAGCAGGAAGGCAATAAAGCCTTCCTCCAGGTGCTCCCAGACGCGCCTTAGCGTTTGCATGGCAAAACCTCGCGAAAGCAAAATGAGATGTCAGGGTGGAAACCGGCATTACTGGTTGGAGGCATCCGCCGCCTTGATCAGATCAGCCCCGATCTCGCCTTCGAACTTCTGCCACACGGGGCGCATCGCTTCGCGCCACAGCTGGCGTTGCTCGGGGGTCAGCTCGATGATTTCGCTGGTCTTGGCGTCGATGATCTTCTGCCTGGCCGACTGGTTCAGCGCTTCGGCCTGTTTGTTTACCTCGACGGTGACCTCGGCCATGACCTGCTCCAGGGTGCTGCGGATGTCCGGCGGCAGGCCGTTCCAGAACGTAGCATTGGTGATCACCATGTAGTCGATCAAGCCATGGTTGGACTCGGTGAAGTACTTCTGAACCTCGTTGACCTTCTGGCTTTCGTAGTTCGACCAGGTGTTCTCGGTGCCATTCACGGTGCCGGTCTGCAAGCCCTGGTACACCTCGGCAAAGCTCATCTTGCGCGGGTTGGCGCGGATCGCCTTGAACTGCTCTTCCAGCACGCTGGAGGCCTGCACGCGGAACTTAAGGCCACGGGCGTCCTTGGGTTCATGCAGCGCCTTATTGGCGGAGAGTTGCTTGAGGCCGTTGTGCCAATAGGCCAGGCCGAGGATGTTCTTGTTCTGCATCGAGGTCAGCAGTTGCTTGCCCTCGGCGGCCTGGAAGCGGTCGACGGCGGCCAGGTCGTTGAACAGGAACGGCAGGTCATAGATCTGCACTTGCTTGGTGTATTGCTCGAACTTGGCCAGGGACGGTGCGAGCATCTGCACGTCGCCCAGCAGCAGGGCTTCCATTTCCTTGCCGTCGCCGAACAGTGACGAGTTGGGGTACACCTCGACCTTGACCTTGCCTGGCAAGCGCTCTTCGGCAAGCTTTTTGAACAGCAACGCGCCCTGGCCCTTGGGGGTGTTTTCAGCGACCACGTGGGCGAACTTGATCACGATCGGGTCCGCCGCCTGGGCCAGGCCTGCGGCAAACAAGGTGGCGGCGCAGAACAGCGCCCGAGAAAGCTTGAGCATGGAAAATCACCTTCTTATTGTTGTGTTGTAGGGCAAGGTGCCTGATATGACGCGTGTAGTGAATTTCGAATTTTTGATACCTGCGTTCGGCCAGGCCGAACACCAACCTCAAGAAAAATGGAGATCCCCCTCCCACATTTGATTCGGTTTCGTCAGCTATAACTGTGCGAGCAGCCGCTGCGCCCGCAACAGCACCGGCGCATCCACCATCTGCCCATCAATCTGGTAAGCCCCTGCCCCATGCGCCCCGGCGTCCACCACCCGCCGGGCCCAAGCCAGGTCCGCGGCGCTGGGTGCCAACGCTTCATGGATCACCGCCACCTGCTTGGGATGGATACACAACGCGCCGGCAAAGCCCATTTCATAGGCATGCCGGATCGAGCGGCGCAGGCCTTCGGGGTCGTCGATGGCCGGATGCACGCCGTCCAGGGGCGCCACCAGGCCGGCGGCGCGGGAGTGCACGATCAGCGCCAGGCGTGCCTGGTCGAGGGCGAACTGCGCGGCCGGGGAGTTGCTGCTCAGGTTAAGGTCCAGCGCCAGGTCCAGGCCGCCGAATGACAAACGTTCGACCTGCGGCGAATGGGCGATTTCAGCCACCGCCAGCAAGCCGCGTGCGCTTTCGATAATCGGCCAGATCACTTTACCGGCGGCGGCGACCACGGCGACCTGGGCCGCGCTTTCCACCTTCGGCAGCAGCACACCCGCCACGTTGGCGTGGGCTTTGCAAAACGCCACATCTTCGAAATGCTCGGCATGTTCCGGCGCATTGATGCGCACCCACACCTCGGCCTGCGGGTGACTTTGCAGGAATGCCCCAAGGTTAGCCCGTGCCTGGCGCTTGAGCGGCTCTTCCACCGCGTCTTCAAAATCCACGATCACGGCGTCGGCGCCACTGGCGAGCGCCTTGGAAAATCGCTCCGGTCGGCTGCCGGGAACAAACAGCGCAGAGCGCACAAGAGGGTTTGGCATAACGGATTTCCTTATTAGATAACGCCGCGCGCGCGCAGGCTGTCGATGGCGTCGACGGAGTAACCGAGCTGATCGAGGATGCCCTGGCTGTGCTGCCCCAGCGCCGGCACGGCATCCATGCGCGGGGTAAACGCCGCATTGCGCGCCGGTGGCAGCAGCGACGGCAACGGCCCGGCAGGGCTCGCCACTTCACGCCAACTGTCGCGGGCCTTGAGTTGCGGGTGGTCCCACACGCCTTGCATATCGTTGACGCGCGCGCTGGCGATCTGCGCGTCTTCCAGGCGCTGGATCACAGCCTCGGCGTCGAGCTGCGCAAAACTGTCGACGATGATCTGGCGCAGCGCCTCGCGGTTGGCCGAGCGTTTGAAGTTGGCGCTGAAGCGCTCATCCGTCGCCAGCCCAGGCGTGAGCAGCACCTTGTCGCAGAACGCCGCCCATTCGCGCTCGTTCTGCAAACCGAGCATCACCGTGCCGCCGTCGCCGGTGGGAAACGGCCCGTAAGGGTAGATCGTCGAATGCGCCGCGCCGGCACGTGGGGGCGGAGGCGCACCGTCGAACGCGTAGTACATCGGGTAGCCCATCCACTCCACCAGGCTTTCGAGCATGCTCACGTCGATGCGGCTGCCCTGCCCCGTCTTGCCACGCAGCAGCAGCGCCGAAAGGATGCCGCTGTAGGCGTACATGCCGGCGGAGATGTCAGCGATGGAGCAGCCGGCCTTGGCCATCTGGTCGTCACCCGGGCCACCGGTCACCGACAGAAAGCCGCCTTCGCTCTGGATCAGCAGGTCGTAGGCTTTCTTTTTCTCGTAGGGCCCGCCTTCGCCGTAGCCGGAAATATCGCAGACGATCAGCCGTGGAAACCGTGCATGCAGCGCCTCGAACGACAGGCCCATGCGGGCCGCCGCGCCCGGTGCAAGGTTCTGCACCAGCACATCGGCATCCGCCAGCAGGCTGTCGAGGATAGCGCCGGCTTCGTCCTGCTTGAGGTCCAGGGTGAGGCTTTCCTTGGAGCGGTTGGTCCACACGAAATGCGAGGCCAGGCCACGCACGCGCTCGTCGTAGCCACGGGCGAAGTCACCGGCACCGGGGCGCTCGATCTTGATCACACGGGCGCCGAGGTCGGCCAGTTGACGGGTGCAAAATGGCGCGGCAATCGCGTGTTCCAGGCTGACAACAGTGATGCCGTCCAGCGGTCGTTGGTGAGTCATGATGGTTCCTCAGAGCCAGTGGGCCATGGACGCGGCGTTGCGCAAATCCCAGACTTTGGCGATCAATGCGGCGGCCTGGGCCGGTGTGCGAGCACGACTGAACTGGGTGAGGCGCTGGAATTTATCCGCCAGTTCTTCACGGCTCAGGGTGTTGCCTGGGTCGCCCTTGGGTTCATCGATGGCGCCGTGCAGCGTGCGGCCGTCAACCGTGGTGACAGTGACGCGGCCGAGCCAGCGCTGCGGGTAGGCGCCATCGACCTCGGGGTCGAGGGTCATGCTGACCTTGTCGCGAAAGGCGGCGACGGCGGGATCGGTCAACGCCTGTGCGTGGAACTCGGTGAGCCCGGCCTTGCCATGGACGGCGATCAACCCCAGTACGGTGCCCATGGAGAACTTGGCCTGATGCACGCTGGCAGGCACGCCCACGCGGCCCAGCACGTCGATGGCGCCTTGGTGCACGCGGGTTTCCACGCGCGCGACATCGTCGGCATGCAGGCCTTCGCGTTGCATCAACTGCAACAACGCATCGGCTGCCGGGTGGGTATGGCGGCAGGAGGCGTGGAACTTGAACGAGGTTTCCAGCAGCGCCCACCGGCTGCCCAGGTCGGCCGACAACTTGCTCGGCTCGGCATCCGTGGACATACCCGCCGCCAACCCTTGGTCGCCTTCGAGGATATTGCGCGCACCGGTCAGGCCATCCGCCGTCAGGTAGGCAGCGAGCAAACCGTCTGCGGCCGCCTTGGCCGTGTGCAGTTGCTTGGAGTCGGCGGCATCGCGCAGGAACTCCCACAACCCGGCGGCCTGGGTGCCGGCGCTGCCGAGCAGATTGATGAACTGTTCCTCATTGAAATCCAGCAATTTACCCACCGCCACTGCTGCCGCCAGGGTGCCCACCGTGGCCGTGGTGTGGAAGATGCGGTAGTGGGAACGGCCCATGAATTCGCCGATGCGGATCCCGGCTTCATAACCGGCCACCGAGGCCAGCAACACGTCGCGGCCGGATTTACCGAGGTCTTGCGCGGCGGCCAAGGCGGCGGGAAACACCACGGTGGCCGGGTGCAGCACGGAGCTGTTGTGCAGGTCATCCTGCTCCACCAGATGGGACGCGGCGCCGTTGACCAGCGCGGCGAAATACGCGCTGCTGCCGCTGCCATTGACGATCACCTGCGCCGGGCCGCTGCTCGGCCCCATCTTTTGCGCATAGCGTTCAAACAACGGGATCGGGTGCGCGCCCTGGCTGGCCAACGCGGACGCCAGCCAATCCAGGAACAGGTCTTCGGTGCGCGCCAGCACGGGCTCGGGCAATTGCTCGTAGGTCAGCTCGGCCAGGAACCGACACAGGGCTTGGGTATGGCTCATGCGCAGGTCCTCAGAAGCTGCGTGGCAGTTCGAGCAGGTGCTCGGCCACGTAGGACAGGATCAGGTTGGTCGAGATCGGCGCCACCTGGTACAGGCGCGTCTCGCGGAATTTGCGCTCCACGTCGTACTCGCAGGCAAAGCCAAAGCCGCCGTGGGTTTGCAGGCAGGCATTGGCCGCTTCCCAGGACGCCTTGGCTGCCAGGTACTTGGCCATGTTCGCGCTGGCGCCGGCATTCACACCGCTGTCGTATTCCTTGCAGGCGCGCCAGCGCATCAGGTCGGCCGCTTCGATCTCGATATGGGCTTCGGCAATCGGAAACTGCACGCCCTGGTTCTGCCCGATGGGCCGGCCGAACACCACGCGGTCGCGGGCGTAGGCGTTGGCCTTTTCGATAAACCAGCGGCCGTCGCCGATGCATTCGGCGGCGATCAGGGTGCGTTCGGCGTTGAGGCCGTCGAGGATGTATCTGAAGCCCTTGCCCTCCTCGCCGATCAGGCTGTCTGCGGGTAGCTCAAGGTTGTCGAAGAACAACTCGTTAGTCTCGTGGTTGACCATGTTCGCGATGGGTTGCACGGTCAGGCCGTTGCCGATGGCCTCGCGCAGGTCGACCAAAAAGATCGACATGCCTTCGGACTTTTTCTTCACCTCGGCCAATGGCGTGGTGCGCGCCAACAGGATCATCAGGTCGGAATGCTGCACCCGCGAGATCCAGACTTTCTGGCCGTTGATCACGTAGTTGTCGCCACGCTTGATCGCGGTGGTCTTGATCTTGGTGGTGTCGGTACCGGTGGTGGGCTCGGTGACGGCCATGGATTGCAGGCGCAATTCGCCGCTGGCGAGCTTGGGCAGGTAGAAGCGTTTTTGCGCCTCGCTGCCGTGTCGCAACAGGGTAAACATGTTGTACATCTGGCCGTGCACGGTGCCGGAGTTGCCCCCGCAACGGTTGACCTCCTCAAGGATCACCGAGGCTTCGGCCAGGCCCAGGCCGGAGCCGCCGTACTCTTCGGGGATCATCGCCGACAGCCAGCCGGCCTCGGTCAACGCCTTGACGAAGGCTTCGGGGAAGCCTTTTTCCTCGTCGACCCTGCGCCAGTAGGCCGCATCGAATTCGGCGCACAAGGCGCGCACGCCGTCGCGGATGGCATTGAGTTCTTCGTTGTCATTCGGGTTCATCTAACGGCTCTCCGCCTGTTGTTCTTGGATTATTCGAAATGCACTTCAGCGGTTTGCGCCAGGCCATCGGCATTCCCGGCCCACAACGCCGCCACCCCGGTTTCGCGGATGCGCCCGCCCACTGCAAACGGCTGCGGCGCAATCAACGGGCGCACGCCGCGATAAGCAAAACGACGCACGCTGGCTTCGGGATGGGCGCGGCAAAACGCGCGCAGGCTCAAGGTCGCGATCAGCGGGCCATGTACCACCAGCCCGGCGTAGCCTTCGGTGCCGGTGACATAGGGGTAGTCGTAGTGAATGCGGTGACCGTTGAAGGTCACGGCGCTGTAGCGAAACAGCAGGGTCGGCGTGGGCTCGATCGCCTCGGACCACTCGCCCTGGGCGAGGGCCTCGCCGCTGCCCTGCTTGGGCGGCGTGGGCTCGCGGTAGACGATGTCCTGTTCTTCACGGATCGCCAGGCGACCGTCCTGGGCATAGTCGTGGCGCACGGTGACAAACAGCAGTGAGCCGCTGCGGCCGGTCTTTTCTTCGACCTGGGTAATGGTCGACACGCGGGTCGCCGCTTCGCCGGCACGCAGCGGGTGCAGAAACTCGATACGCCCACCGGCCCACATGCGGTTGCGGTTATCCGCCGGCGGCAGGAACCCACCACGGGCCGGGTGACCGTCGCCACCCAGGGCGCTTTCCGGCAGCGGGTCCTGGAAGAAGCACCACTGCCACAGCGGCGGCAGGTTCGCACCCTGCTCGGGAACGGCTTCGCCAAAGGTGGCGGCAATGCGTTTGAGCAGGTTATGGCTCAGGTGGTCGTGGGCGGTTTCGCTTCGGCCGATCCAGTCAGTCGCGCTCATCAGGTACAGGTCCTCGGGCAGTGAGTGTCTGCCCCGGATCATGCAAGCGCCGGCCCGTTCTGAGAATTTGCATTTCAATAAACCAGCGTTCGGTTATGCTGAACGCTCTTTTCCCGACATAACACGCGCGCGGCCCAGATCCGTAGCTGTCGAGCCCTGGCGAGGCTGCGTGAGGTCCTCACAAATACCCAGTATCACGGTGAACCGCCGCGAGAACGTGGATGGTCAGTGATGTCGGCGATGTGCCCAACGCAGCCTCGCTTGCGCTCGGCAGCTGCTACGGGAGCGTGAGATGGCGCGTAGCAGCTGTCGAGCCCTGGCGAGGCTGCGTGAGGTCCTCACAAACACCCAGCATCACGGTGAATCGCCGCGAGAACATGGATGGTCAGTGATGTCGGCGATGTGCCCAACGCAGCCTCGCTTGCGCTCGGCAGCTGCTACGGGAGCGTGAGATGGCGCGTAGCAGCTGTCGAGCCTTGGCGAGGCTGCGTGAGGCCCTCACAAACACCCAG
>JAEAMG010000443.1_pt1 | contig 47941 bp, 46 predicted proteins | sample 8958741 | NCBI WGS metagenome assembly JAEAMG01 (sample SAMN16933256, study PRJNA681125) | bioreactor sludge metagenome | isolation source: anaerobic bioreactor treating anionic surfactant - SDBS | place: India: Bengaluru | collected 2019-02-28 | reverse complement strand
CGGTTCGCTCCAAGTATTTGAGCAGGCGCTTGCGCTTTCCTACCATTTGTACAAGGCCGCGACGAGCCATGAAGTCGTGTTTGTTCGCCTTCAAATGCTCTGTAACCTCTTTGATACGAGCCGTCAAAACCGACACCTGCGCCTGCGGGCTACCGACATCGTTCTTGTTGACCTGAGTCAAAGCAATCGCTTGTTGCTTGTTTTCTTTGCTTATCATAGCTTTCAGAGTATACCAGAGTAGCGATTGATTTGCAAGTTAGAAGATTTGGGCGTAATTATACGTTGGGTTTCCTGAGCTTGGAGCCTGTGTTGCCGTATGTCCACAAGCTGTGCGTAATGTCGTAAATGTCGCCGTATCATCGCTCGTTGGGCTATTGAGAGAGGCGTAAATAATAAACCCACCACTTCCATCGTTACATGGATACCAGCGAAATATACTATTCGCGTCAGTCGCGTTTTTACTCGTGATTCCATCGCGATACCCTGTTCGCAGATAGGCAGGGATGAGCGTGTCCATGCCATTCGTAGCGCTAAACACCCCAGTACCCGTCACGCGCGCGCCCTTATTGTTCGATTCATATAGCGAAAGCGCATCCCCTGCCGTACGCACGGTCGATCGAATTCTGGCATCCATTGCGTCATATTTGGTAAAATTATAAGACACCAAAGTAATTGAAGCGAGAATCGCAATAACTACGATAACAACAATTAGCTCAACAATCGTAAAACCCTTGTGTTTCATACTCACATTGTACCCTTTCACGATAAAATTCCCAAATCCGCCAGTGTTTTTGTTTGCGTGATATCGTACGGTCCGGTGCGAATTCGCCTAAGCTCACAACAATACGCCCCGACTCCCAATGTCTTGCCAATATCTTCGGCCAGCGTGCGAATATACGTCCCGCTCGAGACGTGGGCGCGAATTCTTAGGTCGGGATAGGCGTAGTCCAGCATATCAAGCGCATAAATAGTGACGCGACGCGACGGCATGGCGACCTCTTGACCTTTGCGCGCCAAAGCATACGCCCGCTGTCCATCAATTTTAATCGCTGAATATATCGGAGGTGTTTGTTCAATATCCCCGACAAACCGCCTAAGAGCCTTTTCTATATCCGCTTGGCTTGGCGCGCTGTTTTCCGGAGAAGCTGTACAAGTAATATCACCTTCCGGATCGCCCGTTGAGCTTGTCTGCCCGAGACGAATTGTTGCGTCATATACCTTATCGAGCTTCAAAAACTCATTGGAGCGTTTTGTGCCTTTCCCGACGAGAAGTATCATAAGTCCCGTCGCAAACGGATCAAGCGTACCAGTATGACCGACCTTGACGCGTTGGCGCTTCAGTCCGGGCTGATTGCCTCTATTCAATTCTTCCGTCAATTTCCTTCGCACCCTTGCCACCACGCCAAAACTCGTCATCCCAGCCGGCTTATCAATCAGTAAGATCTCATCCATGTATTACTGCCCAGGAATTTGGAATTGCGACGGATTAAATCCTGTAGACGACGCAGGGGCTGGCGGAGCCGCGGTAACCGGCGGTATGTCATCCAATCGAACATCTGTCGGCACGGGCGGTAACGGAGGCAGGTTATTGAAATCTGGCATAAGCGTTGGCGGAAGCGGAGGAAGCGGTGGCATGTCAGCATGGCTCGAGCCGCTACGCGCCTCAATTTCCGCTAGCGTTGGCATCCCATTCGCTACCGATACGCCAGATTGTCCAGCGTCGGTTGCCGCAGATACTTGCGGTTGGGCGCTTGCATCAACAGGCTCCGCCGCACTGAGCGCGGCACTGAGCAGGTCGCCGTCCCCGGTCGCAGGAGCAGAGGCTACGACAGGTGGTAATTCCGGCGTGTTTGAGAAAATATCAACCGCAGGCGGCTCATCACTCGGAGCCATTGATGCATTTAACGGAGAGGGGGTAAAGGCAGGCGCCGCGTCCCCAATTGGCTTGCCGTGAGTTAGAATAGTCTGATTTTGCTCGCGCTCAAGCTCCCGGCGTTTATCCGCCTCTGCTTGATCGGTTGTGGCGTTCAGCGTCCCACCGATAGAAGGCAAGGACGAATCCGTAGGTGTTTGCGGTGGAGTTGCGGCTGGTGCCGGCTCTTGTTTGTCATTACCCTCTACTTCGTGGCGCAAATCCTCAAGTGCGCTTGTCGCTGGAGCGCCGCCAAGGGTTTTTGGTACCTCCGGCGCGTCTTCGGCAATCGAGTCAAGTTGCTCCTCGGCTTCGCGAGCAGCCCGTTCCTGCGATTCTTCAGCCACTTGACGCGCCACCTCGTCAAGATCATTTGTGCCATGACTAATTGTCATCATACCGTCGTCACGGGGCTCTTTCTTGCTCTTAGGTGGTTTTGGCTCAGATGGAGCTACTTTGGTTGAAGTATCCGCCTCCAGGACGATAGACCCGTCGGCATTCTGCGTCGGCTCATCGGTATGGGTTGTCTCTTCAGCCTCCTCCAGGCGAGCAACAATGAGCTGTTGGTTCGCTCCCGACGCCATCAGCCCAGCCGCAACGGTCATAACCCGTGACGATGTTAATTCATTGCTAAACCGATCCGTCGATGCAACAATACCCGTAAGCAGCGCGGTCGATATCTGCTCGTCCAGAGTCACCTTGGCCGTTTTGAGCGATTCGAGCATATCCGAAACCATCTCGCTGACGCCGCTGGCATCTTTGCTATGCCAATCAATCGTCCCTAGGCTGCTAGTTGCACTGCCAGAGGTAATTGTCGCCACAGTTGCGTCATGAAGAATCTTGCCATGCGAGGATAGCGCCGAGTCCATATCTTCGCTATTGACGACATTGAGCCCAATAACCATTTCGACATTATAGTCGCCCTGGGAGAACTCAAGGTCATCGCTTGAAATCGTTGTTCGATACGGCGTGATGAAAATCTTGACCACGTCGCCAACAAGTTTATAGCGCAAATGATCGGCCTTCTCCTTGTCGAGCGCAATAATGAAGTCGCGCAAACTGTCGGCCGACTCCTCAAAGGTCTTGTCTGGCTCCAAGAATGAAATTGCGTCAGGGATATCACCGCTCACCACCGCCGTCGCATGCTTATCTAGCTTATTAAGAAAAATGGTAAGACCAAGAGCAGCCGCCAGTTCATCCACTGATGGGTTCTTACTAACCGTCACCAAGATGTTTGTTACATCTTTAATGCTATCGATGATTTGTTTTTTTGCTGAACCAGAGGTTGCCATGATTTTTAGGTCCTATGTTTGTTTACGATAATGTACACGTTCAGCATACCATAAGCATCTACCCCATGTCAATAGTTTTTCCGACAAAGTCTTTACTTTTTGCCTTTTTCCCTGTATAATCCCTTGTTGAATAGTGAATAAAAAGTAGACCTGGTAAAGGAGAATCAATGCCAATCATTAAATCAGCTATTAAGCGCGCAAAGCAAGCGACGGTCCGCCGCGAACGAAATGTTGCGACAAAAAAAGATGTCAAATCTGCCGTAAAAACATTTCATGCTAAGCCAACAGCTAAAACGCTCGCAGCTGCACAGAGTGAAATTGACACTGCAGTAAAGAAAAACGTACTCAATAAAAATACCGCCGCTCGCCGCAAGAGCGCACTCGCGAAGATTGCAAAAGAAGCCGGTGTGAAACTCGATGCAGCCAAGAAAGCTCCTGCCGCAAAGACCGCTGCGACGAAGGCGCCAGCTAAGAAGCCGGCGACGAAGACCGCCGCAAAACCTGCTTCGGCGAAGAAACCGGCTGCCAAGGCTACCGCAAAGACCGCGGCTACAGCCAAAAAAGCTTCTACTGCAAAGAAACCAGCGACGAAAAAATAGCGTTATTCAAACGACAGTAAAGCCGTCTCTACCAATAACCACGGCGAGATATTGGTGGTTTTCATGTGGATGTCCGCCTGACCGAGCGCATGGTTCATATCGTGAAGCTGCTTCTTCGTGATGGTCTTGGCGAGCGGTAAAAGTTGACGCAGCGCATAGGGGTGCGCTCCAAAATCACCAGCAACCGATGCGCTATCCCCGCCAGATAATACCAACGCGTTCAGATGGAGTAATTGCGACGCCAACAACCCTAGCGTTTGATACGCTCCGTCATCGCCGCTCGTTGCCTCAAGGTACGAAATGATTCGATGCACATCCTCGCGCTTCCCTGTCACTGCCGCCGCAAACAATTCAAAGGCACTTTCAGTCTTAGGCAGTGGTACTAATGCGTCTAGGAATGCCGCGCTTCTGTCGTCGCTGAGCGCCAATTGTCCGAGTGCCATGTCGAGTCGGCCCATATCCATACCTAATCGCTCAATGAGCGTTTGCGCCACTGATCTCTCAAGGACAAAATCGTATACTTTTCTTGCTCGCTCCGTGCACCACTGGATAGCCTTCTGCGCGTCGCGCTCGCCAAACGGCGCGAATTCTTCAGTTTTTGCCTGTTTTTGAAGGAATTTATACGTTTTCGTACGCTTATCCGGCTTGGTTTCATAGAAAATAATCGTGCTATCTTCAGCCATTCGTAACCCAGATAGCGCCGTCCACACTTCGCTATTGAGACTTGCGTCGCGAATAACAATCGTTCGGTCATCGCCAAACAGTGTTCGTGCAAGGAAAATATCTTGCAGCCGCCCTACACTCAGTTCTTCCCCGTCATACTTCTCTACTTGAGCTCCTTCAAGCAGTTCCGCCAATCTCTGACGTTTCAAAAATTCATTTTCTCCAAAAAGAAACCGTATCATCTCCTCTATTGTACCACTTGACAGACAGGACAGATATGCGTACCGCGACCAGCCACCTTCAATTTAACGATCTCTTGGTCGGGATGAACGGGGCACGGCTGGCCCTCGCGCCGAAATACGCGGGCAAAGCTAAGGTAATTTCCCCGCCTTCCCTCGGCATCAATATAATTCTTATCCGTGGAACCACCTTTTTCGATGCCGAGTAGCAGCACGGCGCGGATTTCCTTAAAAAGTGTGTTCAGTTGTTCGTCGCTCAAGTGGCCCACTCGTGTTTCAGGGTGAATTTTGGCCGCCCACAACGCTTCATCGGCGTAAATATTTCCCACACCCGCAATCACCGATTGGTCAAGAATAGCCGGTTTGATCATCATGTTATTGTGCCGGCGAACCCGTCCAATAAATTGTTCGGACGTTGTTGTTTCCTCGAGCGGCTCGGGCCCTACTTTTTGAAAGAACGATAGGTATCCTACTTCTTGGGTGGGCAGTAATTTTATCCAACCAAATTTACGCTGGTCATTAAAAAATAAATGTGAACCATCAATAAAATCTACTTGCACGCGCGTTGAACGATCGGGGAGCCGGCCAATAAGCGAATCGGTCGGGTGGCCCGCGCCAAAATTAGTTTTCCCGCGAAATACCAGCTGCCCCGTCATTTTCAGGTGTACAACGAGAGTATAGTTTGTATCAAGATCAATCAGTAGGACCTTTGCTCGACGGCGAACACGTAGCACGTCCGCTCCAATCAAAAATTGCTTCGTTTGCTCCTCGCCATTTGGAAAGCTTTTAGGCGAATCATACACGGCGACCGCCTCAATCTTTCGTTGCGGAAGCAATCGCGCCAGGCCCGCCCGAATTGTCTCTACTTCTGGAAGCTCAGGCATATAATTCCTTATAGGCTAAAGAAGGTGCTTTGCTGCCCCAGGCCAACAGTCTGCGCCATCTTGTTACCGTCGGGAATTTGCTGAAGGAACATATCAAGAATTTCCGACACGTTCGCCAACGCCGAACCCTTTGAGCCATCGCAATCCGACGTCCATAGTTTCTTTAATGTCTCACCGTTTACTAGCGTCTCAAATTCATAAATCCGCCCGCTGGCACACACGCCGCGAAGGTCATTTTGCTCCTCGGTCAACGCCCGGCCGTCCATCATTTTTCGTTTATCGAGCGCATAAATCAGTTCCTCGTACGCAGTAAAGTTATTGTCGAACTTTTTCGATTCAAGCGCATTCGACAGATACCCTTCGTATGTCGTCATGATGCGAGAGCTTGGTGAAATCGTGATTTGGTATGAACGAAATTTTTCGTCCGCCACAATTGGTCCGCGCACCGTCAGGCGTACCGAACGACTTACGTCGCTTGACAAAAGAGCCGCCCTTCCCGCGTCTACCGATGACTGGGTATCAGCCGTATCGCTGTTCCCGCCCCCCATGAGCGCTCGGCCAATGGCAATCACCACACCTACGGCAACTATTGTAATAACTATAACCAGCAAAATCGGCACAAACCGCGACATCGAATTCTTTGAGTATTTCATGAGGTTAGTATACCATATTTTTCTAATTCGCGCCGCAACTCCGCTTTATTTTGGAGCCAAATCGCGCTCATTCCTGCCTGTTTGGCGCCAGCACAGTTCGTTTCGCTATCATCAATCATCAAACAATCGGATATAAACTCCTCCAGCCGTTGCGCCGCTACCGAGTATGCCCGTTCATCCGGCTTACTTACGCCAATATCGCCCGAAAGTACCACTTCATCGAATAGCCGAACATAGCCTCCAAGCATCCCCGCTTCTGATCCGCCGCTCATATTCGACAGCACCGCAAGTTTATATTTCCCAACCAAATTTTGCCTAATGAACCCCATCAGCTCTTCGTCGCACTCCCCATAACGGTGAGCCAAAACCCCAAAATAATCAAAAATAATTGCACGCATTATTCTAGCCGTTTTTCTGCACGCTTGATACCCTTGGATTCACCTTACCAGCGAAATCTACCTTCATGCCGAAGCCTCTTTTTCAGCTCTATAGCCGGTGCTCCCGTAGCCACCTTCACCCCGTTCGGTCTCATCCAGCTTATCTACTTCTATCCACTCAGCTCTTTCATGCCGGGCAATTACCATCTGCGCGATGCGCATGCCATGCTCAATCGTAAACGCCTCCTGTCCGAGGTTTATCACCAGCACACTGAACTCTCCGCGATAATCCGCGTCAATCGTCCCCACGCCATTCACCATAGTGATGCCGTGTTTGATGCTGAGCCCGCTACGCGCCCGAATTTGTGCCTCATAGCCCCGCGGAATCGCGACCGCAAGTCCCGTCGGAATGAGCCGCCGCTCCATCGGCTGAAGCGTCACCGGCTCATCCAAACACGCATGCACATCCGCCCCAGCCGCACCTGCCGTTCGGTATTGAGGCAATAATGCGTCTCGATGAACCCTTGTTATCTGAATGTTCATATAAAACTAGACCTCTCCCCAATTTTTTCCTACGCTTACATCGACTCGTAGTCGAATAGGCAACTCCGGAGCAATTGCTTCCATCTCAGCCTTGAGAAGCGCGCTCACTTTATCTGTGTTTTCTGGTACGCACTCTACTAAAATCGAGTCGTGTACCTGGAGCACTTGCTCGCCCAGCCCATGCAATTTCTCTTCCAGCCGTATCATTGCCAGCTTCATCAAATCAGCCTCGGTGCCCTGAATTGGCATATTCATCGCTGCGCGTTCAGCTGCCTGCCGGACAATAAAATTACTCGATTTCACATCCGGAGTCGGACGCTTACGTCCAAAGTAAGTCGACACATACCCCTGTTCACGTGCCTGCAATAATGTCGCGTCAAGATAAGCGCGAATTGGTTCGCGAACGGCAAAGTAATGATTAATAAATTGTTTCGCTTCCGAAAAGCTCATATGTGCTGCGGCCGCCAGGCCATGGGGGCTCATGCCATATAGCACCCCAAAATTGATCACTTTTGCGGCACGCCTTTGCACCTTTGTTACGTCTTCCATTGCTACGCCATACACTTCCGCCGCTGTTTTTGTGTGGATATCAATGTTGCTGTTAAAATCTTCAATTAGCGTTGCGTCACCTGCTAAAACTGCCGCCAAACGAAGCTCGAACTGCGAATAATCCGCATTCACGAATACCTTACCCTTTGACGGAACGAACGCTTGGCGAATCTTGCGACCTAGGGTGGTCCGTACAGGAATGTTCTGTAAATTCGGATTTGTACTGCTCAGGCGTCCGGTGCTCGCTACATCTTGGTTAAATGTTGTATGCAATCGGCTCTGCGCGTCAATTAATTTCGGCAATGCCTCAATATACGTACTCATCAGTTTCGATAGCTCTCGATGCCGCTCAATTAGCTCAATAATTGGATGTTGTCCGCGTAATTTATCCAACTCCTTCTGACCCGTTGAATACTTTGTTTTACCCTTTTTTATGCCCGCCGTTGGTAGTTGTAGTTTTGTGAACAGTACTTGGCTAAGCTGCACTGGACTCGCCGCGTTAAACTCGTACCCGACCAAGTCGTACATTTCCTCCTCAATACTTGCGAGCTCCCCGCGTAGTTCCACGCCCATTTTTTCAAGGAGCGCCGTATCAAGCACCATCCCTCGTCGCTCCACCTGAAACAACGGCCAAATAACCGGAAAATCAAATTCCTTCGCGATCCTTTCTAGTGCCGCGTCTTTTGTAAATGAATCCTTCTGCGCCCGATACACATGCATAAGTCGCGCCATCTGTCGCTCTGGGCTCACGTCGTCTGAAAAATCACCCGATAGCGCCGACAAACTCCGGTCGCGAGCCAACGGATCACGCAAAAATGCTGCTTGTCTAATATCCCACACCTCAGAGAAATGCGCCTTTACGCCAGCTCTGTCTAGTGTATGGTACAGCCCCTTCACATCCTCCGCGATTATCGTCGCATGCTCTAGCGCTCGCCACACGACCTCTGGAATATCCGCTATATTCGCTCGGTACACCACATCTAGCGTAGACGCTATATATAGCGTGTCTGGGTGGTGAGAATCGATATATAGGCATATTTCGGCGTCAAACACGATATCTTTCGGCAAATCCTGCACGCTTGGAAGCTCCAAATTGACGAGTTCGGCTTGAGGTACAGTGCTCGCCTGCATGTTTGCGGGTAATTTATTGACTAATGAGTGAAATTCTAAACGACGCAAAATATCCGCAACGGCGGCAAAATCGCAGTCATTTACATCTGCCACTTGCCAATCAAGCGCCACTGGCGCATCAGTCCATAGCCGAGCCACCTCTTTCGTCATGTACGCCGAATCACGACCCGCTACTAGCTTTTTGCCCGTCGCCCCGTTGATTTCCTCCACGTGCGCATAAACCCCATCAAGATCATGATATTTTTGCAGGAGCGCTACGGCCGTCTTGCGCCCAACGCCAGGCACACCAGGTAAATTATCGCTGGAGTCGCCCATGAGCGACTTAAGGTCCAAAAATTGCGATGTTTTCAGCCCATATTGCTCCTCAAACGACTCTGGCGAGAACTCCTGGATATTTCCTAGACCATTCTTCATCGCGAATACTTTTGTCAGAGGTGAAATTGACTGCAGAGCATCCAAGTCTGAGGTAATAAGACAAGTCTCAACCCCCTTGCCTTCAGCCTCCTTCGCAAACGTAGCCATAATATCATCCGCTTCGTAGTCGTCAACTTCGTAGAGCGGCCAGCCAAAAGCATCCAAAAGCTCGTGCAAAATCGGGATTTGCTCATAAAAATCGTCCGGAGCTTTCTTACGGCCTGCCTTGTATTCAGGATAGATCTCACGGCGCTTGCGAATGTTCGTGTCTTTCTTATCCCATGCGACCGCCACGTAATCTGGCTCTAATTTCTTGATTAGCTCAATCGCCAACGTCACAAACCCATACACCCCGCCAGTCGGCGTGCCGTCTTTCGTTGCCAAATTAGGCATTGCATAATACCCGCGGTAGAACACCGATTTTCCGTCAATTACCGCCAAACGCTTCATAGAGTTATTATAGCAGGAAGTACCCGTAGGAGCTACTCAGATAACAAAGCGCCATCAACGGCCGCACCGCCCACAGACCCAAACCACTTTCGTCCCATTTCCTCCGTTAATAGGTTAGAAAGGTCTTCGTCGAATGGTCCGGCGACTTTTGGCAGATAATCTTCTTTATCCAGGTGAAAGATTTTTGCCTCGGCCTTGCGCCCGTCATCAAACATCGCCACCGTTACAATAGAGTGTCCATATGGAATCTCGCCTTGCTCAACGATACCTTTTTGGGTAACGAAGAGCATGGCCTCGCTCCGACCCGCAAATTGGCACCAATTTACCCCGTCTATGGGGATACTCACAAATTCGCTACTATCATCCCTGCAATACCCGACTCGCCAGCCACCCGGTTGTCTATCCAACGCACGAACGTTATCCACGACCCATACCCCGTCAAATTGGTCAATGACACCAGACCCCAAAAGATCGAACCAATCGTCGCGCTCGTTAGTATTCTCATCTCTCCAGTCCATCAGTGCTCGCCACTTTTCCTCAGACAAACGATATGGCTCCTCCGAGGGTTTAGATTCGTTTCTAAAGTTGTTCAAGTCTGGCGAGTTCATACTAACAGTTCCTTTTGTTTGTATTACATTTACGCTTACCTTAAAATATATGCCAAGTTTGATTGCGTGTCAAGCATTTGCTATGCTAAATGTATGACAAATAAAAATATACAGATTATCGCTCCGGTCGGTCTGGCCGGAAGCGGGAAAAGCACCGCGGTTGAGTATTTCGCCGAGCAGGGTATCCCCAAAATATACGGCGGGGGCATTATGTATGGCATGATGCGCGACGCCGGGATTGAAATCACCTGGGAGAGCCAAAAACAATTTCGCGAAGAGATGCGGGCGAAAGAAGGACAAGATTTTATTCTCCGCCGCGTCATTGAAGATATTCGCCGGCTTATTGATGCTGGGCAGAAAAAAATCGTCGTCGACGGTTTGTATACGTGGAGTGAGTACAAACTGCTCCGTCACGCATTTCCCGGACAAGTCACGGTTATCGCCATCGTCGCCCCAAAGCACCTCCGCTACCAACGCATGGAGAAACGCACCGAGCGGCCTATGCTACCTCACGAAGTCGACGAACGCGACTGGGCGGAAATTGAGAACATGGACAAAGGCGGCCCTATCGCAATCGCCGACTATTTTGTGATTAACGATGGCAATATAGAAAAATTACACGCCGACCTCGACAAAGTCGCGAACGACGTGCATTTCTGCAAAGCACCAATGCAATGCTAGTTATTTTCTAGATCTTATCGCCGCCCGCCCATCGCGCCGCCACCCATCATTTGTGTCGGCATGGTAGTGATAGTCTGACCATTAACGCTCACCGTTCCGCCGTTGATGTTCCCTGTGCCGTCAAAATCAAACGAGGAAGTTGGCGCCGTAATGGTTATTGTTCCGCCGTTCACAACAATATCGCCGTTGGAATCGATCGCGTCGGTATCACCCGGACCGACCGTCACGGCCAAAGTTCCGTTGTTGATAGTGATACTCAACCCCGTGGTCGTAATAGCCGAAGCCGACGCATTCAGTCCATCGTCGGACGCATACACGGTAATATCACCACCGTCTATTATGATAACTGGCGCTTCAATACCCTCTACACTCTTGGCGACATTTATCGTCCCGCCAGTAATCCACGCCTTTTGTTCGGACTTAATGCCATCGTCACCCGATTGAATCGTCACCGAACCGCCCGAGATAACAAGATTTCCCTCCCCCGCATCTGTCTCGTTTGTTGACTTCAGTCCATCACCCTGTGCGTTAACGGTGATAGTTCCTCCAGAGATAGACAGCATGTCCTTGCCGCGGATGCCGTCATCCACGCTAGTAACCGTAATGTCCGACGATTTAATCCACAGGCTGTCCTTCGACACAATACCATCTGCGAACTGAGCCTCCACTGTTAGTTTCCCCTCGCCTTCAAAAACCAGGTCGTCCGATGAATAAATGGCTCCGTCAATTGATTCGTCAGCCCTCGTAGCCCCGTCGCGTATACTATTTTCCGAGTCATTCACGAGCTGGATGACGGTTTTCTTCGCATTATCTATCTGCAATGCCGAACCAGTGCTTGAATTAATCGATACGCCATCAAGGGCCAACCGGACATATCCGTCCGTATCCACGGTAATATTCCCCGTAGTATTACCGCTGAGTATATACGTGCCAGGCTCAGTGACGGACAATCCATCGTTCGTTAACTCAATGGTTTGGGTTGGCAAGGTTGACCAGTCGACATCATCATCCAAATTCGCTAACGCGGCAGCCGCGGCGACATCCGCCGTATTACTGTCCCCCGAGGACTGCTCGCTTCTATGTATGTAGATGAACCCGACTACCCCTATTACAATAACGAGTAGGGCAATACTTATTGTCATGCCATATTTCTTATACCGATAATTTTCCTTCATATGAACTCCTTTCCTATACTAAAACATTCCTGCCGTCTCGCGGTTTGAAATGGTGATATTCATGTTACTATTATGCTGGCGCAATTCATCAATCATTGGTTTACGATCTTGGTCTTTTTGTAGTTCGATTGAATACACTAACTCGTAGACGCTCCCCAAATCTCGCGTACCAATGCGCGTAAGACTAAACGACTGGGTATGGCGAGCTAAAACCTCGGCAAATGATTCCTCGACATTTGACGATTCCGGCGCGGTAATTTTGAGCTGCAACTGGCTGCAGGCGCCCTGGCCAAAATGAGTAACGTGAAGAATAAGTTGTGCGAGGCCCATCAGCAGCACGAACACCACGCCGTACACATAGAGCCCCAAACCATACGCCAAGCCCGCCCCGACACAAAAAAGGATTAATACAATATCACGGGCACTCCCGGGTGCGCTACGAAAACGAATAATCGTAAATATTCCCGCCAAGCTAAACGCCGCAGCAATATTCTGCCCCACGAGAGCGATAATCGCCCCAATGATAGCCGGCATGAAAACAAGGGTTAACGCCAAACTTTGCGAATAGTTCTGACGATTCGTCCTCATGTAGAGAAGCCCAATGAACAGCCCCGTCACCAACCCTGCCGATACCGTCAGCACCACCGATGGCGTCGCGCTAGTTGTTTGCGTTACGCTCGAGAAAAGCGAATCAAGCATAGTGAACCTCCTTGTTTATATGGCGGGCGACGTCTCGCATATGCTCTCGCCCGTATTTCGAAAAACTCTGCTTATAAATGGCATGCTCATTCAGCATATGCGATAACCACAGAGGCATATTCGCAGTCGATTTCACCTCCATGATTAACTGATCTTCACCAAGCAAATCAAATTTCTCCGTCCCGCCATATGGTTGCGATATGATATTCTTATCGAACGTCACCCGCAGGTCGCTCATCTTGTCCTTATCGTGATACGCCATCCTATCATATGATATGTAAGCTTGAGGCCTATACACCTCGCGCTGTAATATCACCCCAAGTTCGTCCACCACTTGTTTGTTCATATATGAGTACTGAGGACGCTGGGCGGGAGTAGCGATAAACCGTATTGCGTCTTCGTATAACATTTTTGTACGCCTTTTATTGGTAACGCGTTTATATCGTTTTTTGACCTCGAAAAAGACCACTTCCCCCTCATGAAATGGCCGATACGAACGAAGCCGCAGCTTCTCTTTATACACCACCGGCTTTGTCGTGCTATGCCGAATAAGCGCACGATCCTCCGTGTCGATATATAAGTTATACAGCCGGTACGCCTGACCTTGGTTATTATGAATATCAAGCCGCATATGTCTTGTTATCTCTGGCAGCATCGACATATATTGCGCCTTTGTAATGACAAACTTTAATTCCTGGCGATTAAATACTTCAATTGCCATATGTATATACCTGGTTTATCGTGTTCATAGAGCCGAGTATATGCAGTAAAACTGTAAAAAAGCTGTAATTTTGGTGATTTTGCTATTGCAGATATTCGTAAAGCTTCTTCGCGTCTTTATGTTTGCGAAGTTTTGCCAACGCTTTTGCTTCAATTTGTCGGATACGTTCGCGGGTAACAGCAAACTCCTGCCCCACCTCTTCAAGGGTGTGGCTTTTTCCTGTATCAAGCCCAAAACGCATGCGAACAATCTTTTGCTCGCGATCACTCAAGCTCGAAAGGACCTCTTGAACCTTTTCTTTTAAAAGCTGGTTAGTGGCCGAATCTTCCGGCGAAATGGTATCCTCGTCCTCAATGAAATCACCCAAAACCGACTCTTCTTCATCGCCATCGCGCCCCACGCCCGCATCGAGCGAAGAGATATCCTGCTTGATTTTAATAACGTATTCGATTTTCTCCGGCTCCATTTCGAGTTCTTTGGCGAGCTCATCAATGGTCGGCTCGCGGTTTAATTCCTGAGTCATGCGCCGCTGAGTGCGAAGCAGCTTATTGATCGTCTCAACCATATGCACAGGGATACGAATCGTGCGCGCCTGATCGGCAATCGCGCGGGTAATCGCTTGGCGAATCCACCAAGTGGCATACGTGCTAAATTTAAAACCCTTGTCCGGATCGAACTTTTCCACGGCGCGCAACAGGCCGGTATTACCCTCTTGAATCAAATCCAAGAAATCAAGACCACGCCCAGAATACCGCTTAGCAATCGACACGACAAGGCGCATATTCGCCTCAGCCATCTTGTCCTTAGCCTTTTTGTCGCCCGCAATGACCCGCTGAGCCAGTTCAAGCTCCTCTTCAGAGCTCAGCAGTGGAATCTTACCAATCTCACGCAAGTACAGGCGCACTGAGTCGTCCGATACGTCATCAAGATACTGCTCTGAAGCTATCGCATTTAGATCTTCTACGTCATCTTCGGTCTCTACATCGTCGAAATCCGGTTCATCAAAATCATCGGCTGGAAGTATTGGTTTATCGTCGCTCACATTTTCTCCTTTATCAGCGTATTAATGTGACGACGCAAGGACTCCGCCAGCGAATCATCGCCCAAATCCTCGGCTTCACGTAGCTGATTAATTAGTTGCTGTTTTTTGATTTCCCGGTGTTTTGTTATGATTTGCTTGATGACGCGCGCCATCTCTGTCTGGAATTCCTGTGGCTCCCAGTTAGCATAACGCGTCTCGCTTTTCAACAATACTATTTTTACATACTCAGCAATATTTTGCAACTCCTTCGGGATGTCATCACTAATGTTTTCTGAGTAATGTTGTAAAAATAACAATAGGTTTTTTCCTTTTTCCGTTTCTATCATATCGGGCGTGAGAGCAGCTAACCACCGGCGGGTTGAAGGCTCAATAAGTGCGATACCAAGCGCCGCATCTTCAAGATCGGCGGAAGGCGGCCGAGGAGTCTCCTTCGCAACCGCGGTTTTACGCAATCGAGGCGCATCCTTTGACTCAGTAGACATCTTTTCCTCAAGCGCCGCCAGCGACGCCCCGCTTAGTTTTTGTACCATATGCAGGTAATAATCCTTCTCCACAGCGTCACCCAACGACCGCACCAAACCAAGCGCTCTCGTCGTGAACCGCCGCCGCCCCTCCGCCGACTTCAGATTTTCACGTTGCTCATATTGATGAATAACCCATTCGACCGCCGGCACCGCCGCATCGATTGCCTGGCTCCAGAGCTTCGGGTCTTGCTGAATCAGCTCATCGGGATCTTTCGCTCCGGCTGGCAATGTGACAACTTCCAAATCAACGCCGACATTTTGCGCCAGGCCAATTGCTCGCTCCGTTGCCGCCAGCCCCGCTTTATCCCCATCAAAAGCAAGGCGAATACGGCGCGTCAACCGAGATAACGCCTTAATATGCTGCTCGGTCATTGCCGTCCCCGCAGTCGCCACCACGTGTTTGACGCCCACCTGGTGCGAGCTAATCACGTCAAGGTTCCCTTCAACGATAACCACACTATCTTCCTTACGAATAGCCTCCTTTGCCTGAAAAAGCCCAAAAATATGACGAGATTTATCGAAAAGCACCGTCTGCGGCGTGTTAAGATACTTTGGCGCTTTCGGATCATCCCGGATAATTCGTCCCGTAAAACCCACAAGCCCGCCTGTCCCATCGCTCAACGCCACCACCATGCGCCCGCGAAACAAATCTCCGCCAAACCGGTTTGTCAGCCCGGCATCATGCAGCTCTTGACGAGTAAATCCACGCTTCATGAGAACTGTGACGAGAGTTGCCGAACTGTCGGGCGCAAAACCGATATTAAATTCCTCTATTATCTGTCTGCCCAAACCTCGCTTTTTCGTGACATACGTCAGCGCCTCGGGCGTACGTACCAACGCCTGTTGAAAAAACCTGCCCGCAAGCTCCAACGCCTCGCGCGCGCGCGCTTTACGCTTAGCATATTTTCCATCATCGCCGGAAAACAACGCCAAGTCAACCCCTGCTCGGCGCGCAAGATGCTCAAGCGCCTGACGAAACTCCATACCCTCCATGAGCATGACAAAGCTAAACACATCGCCGCCCTTACCAGAGGAAAAATCATGCCAAATCTGTTTGTCAGGACTAACGATAAAACTCGGCGTACGCTCGTCAGTAAAAGGACTTAAGCCCTTAAAATTGCGCCCCGTGCGTTTGAGCTGTACATACTCGCCAACCACATCCTCAATCGCCAGCCGCGCCCTGACTTCCTCTTTTGCGTCCTGCATAGTACTATTGTATCACCTCTGGAGGTAAAGGCATCGGTAATAGCTAGGAATGCGCCGGACCGGGGATAGAGATTCGGCAGTAGGTTTTATCACCAGCGCCACCCGCATTTCCCGACGTATAACCTGTATTCGAGAAAGAACTCGACACGGTTATGTTAAAATAGAATCATGGAACCAAACCAACCTTATCAACCGGCACCAAGTGGCATCGACTATCTTTACCAGATAGCCCCGCCACCGCAACCGAGCGGACCGAGCAAAAAAGCCAAGATTATCATGGGAATTATGATATTTGTCGGCGTCGCGCTTCTGGGTCTTATTCTTTTCTTGGCAACCACGCAATCATCCGACACAGGACCAAGCCCTATCAAAATTGCCGCGCGGCTCCAAAAAATGCAGACAATTAGTCAAACCTACACGAAAAAACTTCATGGTACAGAGATCCAAGATGCAAATAGTTCTCTGGGCGCGGTCCTAGCAACCGCCAACCAATCCATCGCGGCACCACTTACCGCCTACGGCATTGACGCTAAAAAGCAAGCAAAGGCAATCGCCGCCCTCGATCCAAGCGACGAACTAATCACCGAGCTCAATGACGCCTACCTCAACGCACAACTTGACGACATCTATGCGAGAGAGATGTATTTCATGATCGAGGACACTATGGTCATGATAAACAGCGTATACAAGCAGACCAAAGTCGATGACATGAAAGAGTTTCTCAAAAAAACCTACGAGGACTTCACTACTCTAAAGAAGCGCTTTGGGGCATTAACCGGAGCGACCGAAACAGTAACCTCAGAAGAAGAAACCGCCAGTTAATCTTTCACCAACTCATAACTCAGCCGCGCCAAGTCGAAAATCTCGTCGTCCGTCAATTGCCCGGAGCAAATGATTGTATTCCAATGTTTCTTGTTCAAGTGATACCCCGCCAACACCGTCTCGTACTTTTCGCGTAGATTTTGCGCGAGCAGCGGATCGCACTTCAGACTCACGCGCAGCGGCTTTGAATTCTCCTGGACAAGCGCGAGCATTTTTCCCGCCCCATCATTCTCCTTGCCAAATTTATACACCGCCGTCCCCTCGCCAAACGGATAATCCAGCCACACGCCAGGCAAACTAAGAATGAATTGTTCGAATTGTTTATGGGTCATACTTTTACCTTCTTCAGATAATACTGCAGCTCCTGGATACTTCCCTGGATGTCGTCGAGCGCGCGGTGAGCCTCGGGTTTAGCGAATTTTTTCTTGTACTTTCCTTCAAACACCACCTTCCAGGCGCTGACATCCAGCATGCGGTAATGAAGCCGAGCATTCAGCCGCGGCCATTCGTTCTCAATAAATTTGCGGTCCTGGTGAATTGAGTTACCAGCCAAGAGCACTTTTTCTCCAGCCGCAAAATTTTGGTCGATAAACTCCAACAACTCATGCTCCACCGCTCGGCAGGCCTTACCAGTCTCATTTTGCGTCATAAGCGCCTCGCGCACGCTCGAATATTTTTCCCAAAAATCTCCGACCATCCGTTGTTTCATCAGCCGCACGCTCACTTTTTGCACCGCTTCAAACCGCGCCACCTCCCGAAAATCCCAATCCGTCGCAATCGCTGCCACCTCCAAAATCCGGTCCTTCCCCGGCTCCAACCCCGTCATCTCCAGGTCAACCCATAGTAATTTCGCTTTTGTCATGGTACTTATTATACTACGTATGCCTTCAATATTTATTCAGACCGGGACCAGCGTCTAAAGCTGAGCGCCCGTATTCGCTTCCAGCTCCGCGACCAACGGCCATAATCTCGCGTCTAATTCGGCCGCAGAATATACGCCTGGAGCAAGTTCTACAGCCTGCTTTCGTATATCAGAGTCAGGCACCCCAAGACCCTTCAGCCGGTCCCTAGCCACGAAACTTCCATACATCAAAGAGTCTACCATTAAACGAACTTCCTCGCCAGTTTGTACGGGATAATGCTCCACCTTCACTTGACCAAGAGGGAGATTACCGATATGGGCGGTCCCCGTTTTAACAAGCTGGCCATTCCGTATGCCAGGGGTTAGATGTCCACTGGCCAGATGACCTAGTCGTTCCTTAATTTGTGCCAATGAAGTGACAAAACCAGTCTCAATGATATTCATTTGGTCGCCGTTATCTTTCAAGTACCACCTCGGATACCCAGCAACAATCTGAACGGCAGTTTGCCCCATCCTTGACAACAGACTGCGGCTACTTATTTCCCGGGTAATAACATCCTCATTGCCCCATACGTTCTGATACTTACCAACTCCACGTTCCGTCGCCGTCTTCCTATATAGCAGATCCGGCATGCCCGTCAAGAACAAGCCCCGCAGCTCATCCTCTTCATCTAGCGTCGGATATGGTAAGTCAATATCTCGCGGATTGAGCCCTATGAGCTTGCACATCTTATTAAATTGGCGATGCGCCCTATATACCCTTCTGGGAGAGAACCCCTCGCGCGTCAAATAGTCTTCATCGACCGTTTTTCCAAAAAAATATTCCCTTGTCGCCATCATCATATCTAGCTGAGCAATAAAATCATCGTCTGTTGATGGCCTCAACACTTTCTTCCACTCAGTGTTTCTGTTGTCGTAGTCCGCGAGTCCGCCAGCCTCAATCGCGGCAGCAATGAGTAACGCGTAGGCCTGAATATTAAGCCCAACGTTAGTATTGATGTATGTTTCCGCTATCGCCCTTGAGAGCTCCGGACGCAGCGGATACAAGTCCATGATTCTCCCCAAATCCGTTATTTCTTCACGCCCTCGATCGTTATCATCGCTAACCGCGCCAAGCTTATTTAGTATGTCATACGAATCATATATTGTACTTTCCTTCACACTATTCTTTAGGTATGTATTTAACTCGTGAAAATCCTCGCCCATTGCCGCGGCCGCCAAGACATTTCTTGAGATGTTTGAATGATAGATCTCTGGCGGCATATCTGGCTCTCGCTTATTAAGCGGGACAAATTGATACAGCTCTTTGTCTTGGTTTTTATATCTTCTAAACCCAATTGGCCGCGCTAATACACACTTTCCTCCTGGCACATCTCGCCCCGCCCGTCCAGCCTGCTGAATAATTTCCGCCTGGGTACAGTGTCTCGGTGGTAGACCTTCAGCCTTCTCGTCATCAAGCTCTGGGCTTTTTGTAATACCAGAGGCGATTACCAACTTCAACCCAGGAATTGTAATACCCGACTGTCCAGCAGAAGTAGACACTATAACCGCCTTCTCGCCGGGCTTTAGTTGCATATCAAAGATTGCTCGCTTTGCGCACTCTGAAATATCTGCGTGTAGTTTGAAAAACCTAATCAAAGCACGCTCTTCGGGCGTCATGGCTTTTTTAAGTTCTTTAATTGCCGCGTCAATCGCCCGTTTCCCCTCAACAAAAATCATTGATTTCTGAATTCCAGCACTATTGCCTAGATAAGCCTCAACGATATCCTCGTCAGGTGACTCAACCATTTCTAGACTATGGGGCCTCCCTTTAATCTCTATCGTTGGTATAGGACCACCGTTAATTACTTCATATGATTCCTTCAGGACTTTACTGTCAGGAGTAGCGCTACTGAAAGCAACTCGCCAATTTGTATCCTTTTCAGCCGCCCGTACAGCAAAAGCTGAGGCAAACTCTGTTTCCAAATTATTCTCATGAATCTCGTCCGACACAATTAAGACTTTCTCGTCAGCCCATTTGACAGATAGCTCCGGTAACATCTTAGAGAACGTAGCAGATGTCATACTAAGAATACGACTCTCTTCCGTATGCGTCGCTCGTTCGGAGTGAACGATCCCCACCAAATGGTCCGGCATCGCCTCACCAAGCTGGTCTCTTAGCTCCTGCTCAATTCTGTCCCCTGTATTATCGGCATTGATACGACGCGGCTGTAAATATACGACCCTATCGAACCCCGCCTCAAGCGCATACTGAGCTAGCTGGGTAGTTTTACCACTACCCGTAGGACCAGTGAACAGAATGATACGATTATGCAACAGAGCATTAATAATCTCCGTCTTATGTTCATATGCCGGCAGTTCCTTATTGCCAAGATCATACTTCGCGAATAGGTTCTTATTGTCAAATTCAATTGGCGTGGCCGGAAACGGGCTATACCCCATCTCTCGTAGTCGTTGAACTTTCTCCGCGGCAGTCTCTGGACGAGGTATCAAGCCTCTTCTGCTATCACCTGATCTTTTTTGATTGCGACCGACAGCGGAATCCGGGTAGTATTTTTCTTTGTGATAGAAGCTCATATTTAGACTGTACCAGCATACTTTACCCATTAAAAGCATGAGCGTCGTTTTTCGCCCTCGGAAAATAATGTTACACTAATACTATGTATAAACGAATTCTTCTCAAACTCTCCGGTGAACAGCTTCAGGGTAATAAATCAAGCGGCTTCGATGCGGAGCGAGCCAGATGGATTGCCGAACAAATCAAACCAGTCCTCGCAACCGGCACGCAAGTTGTCATTATGGTCGGGGGCGGCAATTATGTCCGGGGTAATCAAATCGCGGGAAATGGCATTCAGCCCGTCTCGGCCCACAATATCGGTATGCTTTCGACGCTCATGAACGCCATCGCTCTGTCCGACATTTTCAACGACGACGGGCTCCCGACCCGCCCGCTTTCAACCGTCGAGGTCAACCAATTCATCGACCACTACACCTTTCGCCGCGCCCTCAGCCATCTCGAAAAAGGCCGAGTCGTCATCGTCGGCTGCGGCACGGGCCGGCCATTCCTCACCACCGACACCGCTGCGCTCAATTTAGCGCTTGAAATGCAGTGTAATGTTGTAATAAAAACAACAAAAGTAGATGGCGTGTACGATAAAGACCCAACCAAGTTCAGCGATGCCGTCAAATACGACAAATTATCCTACCACGACGCCCTTAATAACCCCGACATCGCCGTCATGGACAAAGCCGCCATCGGCCTCGCCATGGACGAGCATATCCCCGTCCTCATCTGCGATTTACTCACCAGCGGCAACATCGCCAAAGCAGCCAGTGGCGAACAAATCGGAACGCTCATTTCGTAATACTATCCGCGTTTGGCGGCCGTTTTTCCCATCAGCCCCATAGCGCGAAGACGGCGTTCACGGTCGCCTCCTTTCAGCATCTTCTCAACCGTAGCCGACGGTGCGAAATCAGTATGCCGTAATACTTCTTTGTACACATCGAGAGGTTGACGGCGCCATAGCGACGGAGCGGGATGCATGTCATACGTACCTAACAATCGCAAATACTCTCTCGCAACATCGTCACCCAATTCCAACGCCTTATCCAAAATCAACGCATGCCAGAAATCACGGATATCATTATGCCTGCGCCTCAAATCAATGCCATAAATATCCGCCTCCTCAATACCGCCCGCTCTATATTCCGCCAATAAGCGTACAGCCTTCAGGGCTAGTTTATCCCCTAAAGGAAAATCGCGTCCATGCTCAAACACGGTTGGGCGTATGCGATACTTTTCCGCATCCCGAACCGCCGGTATCGTTACATACATTGCGCCACCCGTCGACAAGACTTGATTTATGGTAAAATCTCGACTATTCATATACTCCGCTAAGTCGCCAATGACACCGACGCCATGTCCATAGGCAAAATCACGCGGCGAAAACCGCCGTGCCAACTCATCCGCGACCCGGCCATCAAAGCCATCACTTTTCCCCCAATACGCCAAGTCGACATCTCTCGGCGAGGGTATTGTCACATCAGGATGCACCAGCGCCTCAAGGCAATTTCGCGCCGCTCCCCCAGCTAGTGCATATCCCTCAGGTAACTCGCCCCGCTTGACACCGACATTCGCACGTTCAATAACAGAATCAGATAGCGGCAAGCGCCAAATATTACCCGTAATCTGCTCGCCGCCCCGCAACACATCGCGGCGCACAAACTGCCCCATAGTGTTGGGTGTTGGTCTCGGTTTTGCAATGAGTTCCGTCATGGTGGTTTCTATTTGTGAGTTTTATATATTACTTCTTAGACTATCATGCGAGGAAAGCCTATTCTATCTTGAGGCTTTGCGCCTCACATTACCGCGACCCGTATTGGGTTCTCGCTGGCCTCGCGAGCCACGATTGCCGCCATTGTTCAATTTACCAGGTTGTTTGTGTAGCACAGACCATTGCGTATTATGACCCGGCAGTTCATCACCAATGGTGCGTGGAGGAAATCGTCGTTTGGATGGCGCCCAAGGAACGACTGGGTCCGGCGCAGGCGGCACGTCTGGACTAGGTTGTGGTACGGGTAGTACGTCTGGGCTAGGATCTGGTTCAGACGAGCCAGACTTTGATTTCCTTCGGCCAGGTATCACTGGGATTATCCCAGGGATAAGTACGAGCGACCCCTCATCCTTCTTGCTAGTCACTTCCACCCATTCACCTTCTCTATAGACCATCGTTGTCTCAGTCACTGTTCTATGAGCCTCTACCGTGATAGAAACATAACGGTGGTCTTTGAGCTGATTCAAGACATCAAGTTCGGCATCCGTGAACGAATCATGTTGGCCGCGATTCCAAGCAACTATGACATCTTGTACGCTCTCGCCGCGACGCTCTGCGAGCGCAGCAATCGCGTCGTTCAACGCTTCGTCCCGAGATTCCGTTCCGCCCGTTATCTCCATAGGTAATGTATCCGTCACACCTTCGGCCGCCAGCTTCTCTGCGAATAAATCATACACCGCATCGGCTCGCTCCTCAGCCAAACTGACGTTTTTCTCGCTATCTACACCCAAGCCAGCACCAGGCTGGCCAGTTTGCCATGTCGTGTCATCCTCATCAGATGCAAAACCATGGAATTTGATAGCGTCAATTGTCCAGCCCTGCGCCAGTAATTCCTGCACAGCGTCAACCGCCGCATCGACCTCGCCCGCCGCGTCTGCCGTCTTGCGTGCGGCAGGGTCTTTGTCAAACAGGCGCGCCCATATCATTTTTTGAATCTCGCTAACATTTTTGGTTTTCTCGACATGAGATTCCGTGACCTCCACCCACGTGCCATCCTCTTGTTGTTCGTGGCTCGAGATAGTTGCCGCGTCGAAACGCGCTCCAGGCAGGGATGGTCCCCCTGACAGCACGTCATGCGTGCCAATGGTAGAGCTGGTGCTCGTTCCTGGTACGTTTGGATTAGCCGAGTGTACCAAAACCCTTTGCGGACCACGGTCTTCGGGAGAATTAGCCTGTGTCGTACCTAGGGTGCTTAACAGTGCCGTTCCTGCAATCGAAGCAGCAGCAGCAGCCTTCTTGAACGGCCCAAATCGACCAGCTTCTTGGCTCGTATCACCCGCTGGATGTAGTTTGTTGTGATTTGACATTGTGGTGGTTCCTTGTTTTTTGATTAAGTTATGGTTGCACTATAGCAAACTATTGCTATTTTGTCAATATGTTTATGTTATAACCGCCCTCAGTTAAGCAGTCCCCGTGCTGCAAAAAGATACGATAGTCGTTCGCCCACCTCGCGACTACTTGAGAGGCAAATCTGATCTTTTACTATGCCAACATAGGTACTGCTTGACTGAAGGCGCAATGGGAGGGATAATGGGGGTGTTTTGACGAGACACCCCTCTGGAACTCGGCGAGGACTCGCCCTACTTGCGGATGCGGAAGCGCTCAGCACGCTGCCGCATCAGGGCGATGGCGTGCAGCTCCAGGCTGAGCGCCAGCATGTCGTCGAGCGAATCGACGACGTAGAGGCTGGCGAGGCTCAGTTTTTCGAGGTGCTTGCGCACCAGTGCCCGCGACCGTAGCGACTCCTTGCGGGCCACCGGATCGTTGAGCGCCGGGTCCAGCTCGCGCTCAATCATCACCACGAAATCGCGGTGGCGATTGAGCTTAATCGCCTGCAAGGCCGAGAAACCCGTCTCGGCCAAGCTACCGGTGCCATACGTCTCCCCGGTAATCGGGAAGAGGATGATGGCATCCTCGGCGAGGTGGTCGGCCTCGATTTCGGCGTCCTCAGGCTTCCAGTCCTCAACCTGAGGGTTGAAGAACTGGATGCCCAGTTCGCCGTAGCGCTTCATAAACGGGTCACGCCACCGCGACCCGCCACAGGTGCCGAACAAACCGACACAGGGCTGGATGATTTCCATCATCTGCCTTTCTGGAGTCTCTACTGTTCTTCGAGCCCTCCCCTTCACTATAGTTTTTGCTATAACAATTCGTGAGGGCTTGAATTACCCAAGATAGTAATGTACAACCTGTTTCGTCCTTTTGGACTCATCAGCACGGACACACATCCGTGGACAGTTTTCGCCGGAGGCGGGAGTTTTGAGGAGAACTCGGGGTTCTCAACTTGTTTGCTCCCGCCTCGCGGCGGAGTGTGACTGCTGCGGGATATCCCGCTTGCTCGGGCGAAGTCACAATTGCCCGTTCTTACCTTGATTCGCTCAAGGGGAAGATTTTAAGCTGTGCCCTTCAGTCAGCGACCTTTCGAGCGTAGGGGTACGCCCAATTTTGGCCCTTCGCGGCCTTTCTAGCGAGCCGCTCAAGACGCGGCGGGTCATCCACGACCCTGCTTGCCCAGGTGCCGTGGTGGGGCAAGCGGCGCCAGTTCTTGCCCACCTGGGCGAGAGCATACAGCCCTTCTGGATCAGCGTCGTCGACGCGAACCAGCGAGACCCTACTTCCCTCCCGAAGGAGAAAGACGTCTCCTGGCGCTAGCCGGGTTTCCCCCGGCTTCCATAGCCCAGGCCTGAGTACAGTCTCTACCCAGACCTCAAAGGCCGTTTTGTGGTTGTTGGCTTCTTGCCGACGGACCTGCGCGTTTTTGCGCAGGTCCGCCGCAAGCGCGACGAAGACTTCAAGGGCGCCCGCCGATGGGGCAATACCATGGATTTTCCTGTGGTATTGACGCACCGCCCTTCTCGCGGTCGTGGTGCGTCCTATATCTATCTTATATCCATTGAACAGGAACCAACCCTCCTCGCCAGTTCGGCGAACCACCTCTACGGCCTCCTTGGCCGCGCTGTCAATTTCCCTTGCTGCCTGGATCTCGATATACCGGGCCATGACAGCCCCCCTTCCCGGATCTTTAGACCCGGTCGTTGTTCTTGCTATTCTCCAGCATGAGTTATTTTATGCTCTACTGGCGCGTATGGGATATTAGCGGAAAACCCATAGCAGTTTGATTCGCGGCCGTAGCCGCCCGTGCCTGCAACACGGTATTTTAAGGTGCTTGAACTTTCTTCTTGAAAGCTCATTTGGGACGGCGATATTCGTCGCCCCTGTGAACCTTCAGCAAATTATTATTTTAATCGGTTATTGTTTAATTTAATCAGGTTTGCGAGCGCAGCACCCATGTCCTGCTCGACAATCTCAAGCTCCGATGAATCCTCTTCGGGCACTGGCCCATCATCATACCAGCCAGTTTCCGCCTCAACTCCTCCGGATTGTCCGTACCATCTACCGCCTAGCTCATTTTTTAATCTATTGAGTCTTTCGCACTGCTCGTCCGTTATATCTTTTGGCAGGCAGTCGAATATCACACCGCTCCAGTTCTCTGAATCATTCCAGCTAGTACCACGTGCGTGCGACCAACGTACCACTATCTCACCTTTTCGAATAGCGTACCACTCACATGTAACGCCAGTCCTTGAGCCGCGACGTTCAGACTCCCTATCCGCAGGCCGATCATTGCCATCTGGTGTAATAACGAGGCAATAATTATGTCTATTACCAGCTCTTCTATCTACGCAATAGTTGAGAGGCAACCCCAACTCATTCGCCTCTTGTATGTCGGCAATTTGTTCTGATGTAAGTTCTGGATATTTCATCGGTAGCTTTGCGGCTCTTTTCTCTGGCTGCAAAACGTCATCGCCCCATTCTTCCCACTTATTACCAATAGTAATATGTGAAGCTGGTATGATATTTGCCGAAAGGTCCGTATGAGTCAGTAAACTATCGATCAAACCCCTACTTATTGCCGCACCTTTAAATCTGCGGTTGCGATTTTCCGAGCCACTACAACTGTTATGGCTATCATAGGCGCTCCTGATAACCGTCATCAGGCCACTTACCGTTATATTTGCTGGAACAACTAGCAACCCATCAGGATGCTCGGACGAAGGAGCTTCCTTCGTGAATAGTGCCCGTGACTGTTCCACTGTTAGAGTTCCCTGTGGTAAACTATCACCCTCCTTGAGTTTGCCGGCATCATAATTAGCCTTTTGATCTTTATCTAGCGGGGTATCATCTATCCAGGAGGACTGATGTACTGCTTCTTCGTCCGCCCAGCTTGTGTTAACGTATCTTCGAGCAAAGACAATCTCACGGATAGGCTTCCCATACTGGATCTCGGGGAAGCTTATATGCGGATTGTTCGCCTCTTTGGCTCCAACTGGAAACGACATTCCGCTCAACTGTTCCACTGCCAAGTGTACCTCATTTGGCGGTGTTTTTTGCGCTAACTTCTCTGACATATTTACTCCTCTATTATTAAGTTCTTTCGGAAGATATGTAGAGCGCTCAGCTCTCACACATCTGTTAGTATACGACCTGTTTCGTCCTTTCGGACTCATCAGCACGGATACGCATCCGTGGACAGTTTTCGCCGGAGGCGGGAGTTTTAAGGAGAACTCAGGGTTCTCAACTTGTTTGCTCCCGCCTCGCGGCGGAGTGTGACTGCTGCGGGATATCCCGCTTGCCGGGCGAAGTCACAATGCCCGGTCCTGATTTTGAGGCCCGCACAAGATCTGGGCTGGAGGAGGTCTATCCCACCGCGATCATTACGCACCAGCCGCAGGTGATGCAGGTGACCTCCACCTCACCTGGCTTGTCCGACCGCTTAAAGCTTTCGGATGACACCCTACCTCCTCCTAATGTGTAAAGTACCTCAGCTTCTGTGCAATACTGGTGGCCCGAAAAGGCCTCATGGACCGCACTTGCGCGGTCATCCCGTATGAAGAAGTCGTTTGGGATCTCGAACTCTGTTTCACCAGAGCGTACAGGCGACAAGGCCGTTCGCATAACGTAGTCCTGTTCTGCCTCCCGCACCCTGAGGTGACCGAACCTGCGTCTCTGGGGCTTCGGCTCACTCTTGCGGTACATGAGCTGAACCTCTGCACTAATTGTTGAGGTTACGACGAGTATATTTCGTCGCACCCTTAAGGTGCTCGAGATCTCCGCTTTCTCAGTGAGTAACCCCCGAGTCTGCATCTCTTCGGTAAATGTCGCCTCCGCTATCGCTGCCTGTTCCGCCGCCCAATCCTCGAAGTTAACAGTATTGGCCATGATGGCCTCCTTCCCGCCCCTGTTTCTGGGCGGTAGATGTTTTTTGCTATTCTCCAGCATAAGTATTGCTACTCTACTGGCGCGTATGGGATATTAGCGGAAAACCCATAGCAGTTTGATCCGTGGCCGTAGCCGCCCGTGCCTGCAACACGGTGTTTTTAAGGTGCTTGAACTTTCGCTTGAAAGCTCATGTGTAAACTGAACGTTTAGTCATGAGATTTCAAACTTGAACTTGAGTGTCTGTAACTTTGAACCCCTGATAATCCTGTTTTTTGCCAAATAATAGGAGTACCAGGTTATCAGATACAGTACGTCTATGATTACCTGTTATTCTCAACCTAGAACAGTACGATAACATCAAGTCGCCAAAAGAATGGCTTGCCGCCTATCCAGAGGCAGCATTTGAAGTCATCAATCCAGATAATTACCTAGATTTTGTAACCGGCACACCCCCACGGGGAAGTACGCGTAAATAGCCCTATTCCTTCGAAAAATGTGTAAAACAGCACTATTATTCCTTCGAAAAATGTGATAAGCTTATCCATAAAGGAGGACCTTCTGACATGGAACGACAACTTACATCGAAACTCATTACATGGAAAGAGAGCAAAACACGCAAACCACTCATACTTGAGGGCGCCCGACAAGTTGGCAAAACGTATCTCCTGCAGCAATTTGGTCAAGCACAGTACCGCAATGTTGTCTACGTCAATTTCGATCGTATAGATCCCGACATCTCCGAGTTGTTCACTGGCGCCATCGACCCCTCGCGCATCATCGACTTTCTTGCCGTCAAATATAGCCAGCCAGTCGTCCCGTCCGACACACTCATCATATTTGACGAAATCCAAGAGTCACCAAGAGCCCTCGCCTCACTTAAATATTTTGCCGAAGATGCTCCAGAGTACCACGTCGCGGCGGCTGGTAGCCTCCTTGGCGTGACACTCCACTCGGGTACATCATTCCCCGTAGGCAAGGTGGACTTCCTAAGGCTAGAGCCTCTAAGTTTTGAGGAATTTTGCTGGGCGTGCGGTTTGAGAGATAAGATTGACTATACCCGCAAAGACCCGACTAAATATGCCCACTTTTCAGGAGAGTTCTCCGATGCATTCACGCAGTACATGGCCGTTGGCGGCATGCCTCGAGCTGTCACCGAATGGATTGACTCGAAGGATATGACTGCTGTTGACGAAATACTACAGGGTATCCTCTCCTCTTATCGCAACGATTTCAGCAAGCACACCGACCCAACTCAATCTGAACGTATTGCTCATATCTGGCAGAGTATACCCTCGCAATTTGCAAAAGGACACCGTCGATTTGTCTATGGAGTGGCACGGCCTGGAGCGCGAGCTCGTGAGTATGAACTATCCATCGCATGGCTTGTTGATGCTGGCCTTGTGCGCAGAGTCTACAGCGTCAGCCGTGGCGACCAGTTACCGCTTGAAGCCTACAAAGATATAGCTGCATTCAAACTGTACCTGTTGGACGTCGGCTTACTAAGAGTACTCTGCGGACTTTCTTCGGGCGATATCACTGGCTCAGACGATTTATTCCGTCAATTTAACGGTGTATTTGCCGAACAATTTGTCCTGCAACAATTTGCCGATCACACCCTCTACTACTGGACTTCGGGGGCACAGAGCGAAGTAGACTTCGTCATGCAATTACGCGGTCTCATCATACCAATCGAAGTAAAAAGTGGTGAAAACGTCAAAGCCAAAAGTCTCGGCGTATATCGTGACCGCTACAATCCAAAACTTTCCCTCCGATTTTCGCTTAAAAGCGTCGAGTACAACCCTGGCCTCCTTAACATCCCGCTGTTTGAATGCTGGCTAACCAGTGCACTTATACAAGAGTATACGGACAAATAACCATATTCCTTCAAAAACTGTGTAAAACAACACGGTTTTTCCTGCGGAATACGTGTAAACTGTTCGTTTCTTTCACGCGTCTGTTAATGTACAACCTGTTTCGTCCTTTTGGACTCATCAGCACGGACACACATCCGTGGACAGTTTTCGCCGGAGGCGGGAGTTTTCAGGAGAACTCGTGGTTCTCAACCTACTTCTCCCGCCTCACGGCGGTATTGAGATTGCTGGCCGTAATCAGCCTTACTCGGGCGAAATCTCAATTGCCCGTTCTTGATTTTTGAGTGCCCTCACAAGATTTGGGCTTATTTTACCGGTTGTCCGAGGTAAGATCCCTGACAGAGGGATTGGCATATCGAAAACTTCTCAAGTTGGCAAAGGCATGCCAACATAAAGTTAGTTGTCTTTCCTCGTCCAACCTTAGGAACGGCACCCTCTCGGATCCATCCACCTGGTACCCGACCAGGTACGGAGCCGAAGCTCCGTTTACCCATGCCAGTGGCCATAGAGGGAACTGGATCATCGCCGAGATAATCTCGGTCGTGGCAATGTCCTCCCTTTCCCAGAAGGAGCTAGAGGACTCGTTCTTGCCCCTTTCGGGGTCGAACGCCAACCAGATTGGCTCTGTGTACTCACGCTTTCTAGGCGCGAGCTTCACCCTCCAACCCGAATAACACTCTTGCTTTTTTTTGGTGTAGCCCTCTGGGGCTACAACCTTGTCCCAAAGCGAGTCTAACGACTCTGGGACGTGCAGAAGCAGTACTTCGAACCTTGTCCGAGGCGTGAATTCCTCGGGCGGCTCCGGCAGCACAGCATCTGGCCAAAGCTGCCTAGCACGCTCGAGCTGCTGCTTGGGTGGAACGTACCATTCCGGCACGAAGTGCTGCGGCTTTATCACCGCATGCATTAACGATGCCAAAGTTGGCTCCTGGACTACACTAGCTATGTCGGCGGGCGTGAACCCCGCCGAAAACAACACAGACTGGAAATCAATCATTTCCTGAGCTGTTATATTGTAGAATCCGAGGTTTAACATGGCTCCTCCTTCCCGGGCTTTTAGACCCGGTAGTTGCTTTTGCTATTCTCCAGCATGAGTATTACTACTCTACTGGCACGCAAGGGAATATTAACGAGAACCCTTGGCGTTAGATTTAGACTGCGGGCGCACCACAGTTTTTGTTTAGTTTTAAGGTGCTTGAACTTTCGCTTGAAAGCTCATTCAGTGCGACGAATTACTTCATCGCAACCGATGAGATTTCTAGTGTTTGTTAAAGTGTGCCATAAGTGCGGCTAGGTCGCCACCTGAAACTGGTCGATTTTCACGCTCCTTTTCAGCCTGTTGCCAATCTCTGAACCTCTGCATAAGTACATTGACACGCGTGCGTAATGTTGTTGCTTCAGCGGTGTCAGCTTCTAACGCAACCTCGCCTCCTTGGAGTAGCCTATTATGCTTCCTAGTTAGGTTACTATTTGCATCGTCAAGCCGTTCGCGCAAGTACCTAAGTTCTTGTCGTATCTCACCTGGCACAGCGTCATCATCAATGCCAGCCGTCTCAGTGCAACTGTACATATCCTCATTGTCGCGCAATAGTGTTTCAATCTGCTCTCCCAGACCACGACGCTTTGTCTCAACACGCTCTCTTTCGGCCGCAGCAGCTTCAAGCCTTGTACGATATATATCCTGCGCCTCGCTAGCTACCTCCTCACCATACCAATCTATAACTTGTTCCCGACTACATTCACGCTCAAGGTAATCAACAGCTTTTTGTACATTACGTTCATGCTGTCGTCGTATCGCCTCTGCGCGCTCCTTGCGATTTGCCATGATCTGTAGTTGATATCCTGCGATATCTATAGGATTGTCACCCCACGAACTCCTCAACCCAATCTTTCTGCCGTCGGGTAACACCAGATCATCGGCCACTAGTGCTAGAATATCGTCCTCGCTGAGCCCATCGCGAAGCATTGGCGAACCATCCTTGTACACTAATGTCCTACCACTGAATTCATCTGGTGACGCAGCATATATCGCCGAACGTTCTCCCGCAGATACCAGATCATCTAGACTGAACTGTGGCACATACTCCCGTGCTTCATCTAGAGAGGCGGCACTCCGTGGCAACCCCTTGGTGGTTACTTCAACTAGGTTATCTCGTGTTATAATCCCAACCGAACCAGGCATACGATTATTCAGGTCTTGAACCGTTGTCATAATATTCTGTACTTCGTCTGAATACCAGCTCCCCTCAGCTACTATGCGGGCCAAATGACTAGCACGCGCCTCGCTCTCCACGGCGGGTCTCGTGATGAGTTCGCCCGTAGCATACCCGTTAAAAACTTGCATGAACTCTTCGTGAACTACACCGTTTTTACCGATCACAAAGCCGCGAGGGTCTTCACTGAATAACTGTGGCGCGACTTCGCGTAGCACGTCAACGGAAGGCACGTTCGTCGGGCTCTCCAATAGGTGAAGTGTGGTTAAGCCGCGGCGTGTGTTTATCTGTAAATCAAACGGTGCACCAACAACCATCTTTTCTGCCCGGATGATGGAGCGTGAGCTCACTTCACGTACATCTCCTTGGGCATTACGATGGCCGTAGTATCCATCATTGATATACATGTTATCAACCCTACCCGCGATAATACACTTCACCAGCTGTGCTCGCTGTTCTTTGGTTGGCACGGACAGGTCTTGGTCATGCAGCCTTTCTACGCCGCGCAGCTGTCGTAGCACTTCGCATGATTTCGAGAACGCTTTTACGTATATATCATGGTCTCGTTTTTGTTCATTGCTCATGCGCTCGGCAGCTACAAACACTTCTAACTGTTTTATGGCGTCAGAATCATTCATGTTCGGCTCGAGTAGACCACGCCAACGTTCATTGCACGGTCTGTTTTTTGTCCCAAACTGACAAATACCATCTGCTTCCTGCACCGCCAACAATGCCGCCAGTTGCATTTGCACTTCTGGGCCGTATTGGCGTGCTTCAATCATCATGCGTGCATAGTGGCTTTCCACCGGCATGCGGTCCATATCGCGGCCAACTTTGGTAATACTGCCATCTTCGCGCAGGGCACCAAGTTTTTGCAAACGCGTCTTAGCCTTGGCAATATCTGCTACAAACTGTTCCCTTACATCCTCCTCCTGGCGCTCAACGTTGTAGAACTCCAGCTCTGCTGCATCCAAACCACCCTTGGCAAGGCGCAACACCATACCATCTAGACGAGTGCGGAGGATTTCTGGCGTACTATAAGCTTCGCGTTCAGCCATTGGTATGAGTTTGTTGTTGCCTAGTTGCGCTAACACATATTCACCTTCTTTCGTGCGTCCAGCACGCCCCGCTCGCTGCAAACAGTCAGCCTGCGAAATCGGGTTCAGGTACAGGCCTTCCACACCATTTTTCACTTGCTTCTGGCGCTCTAGACCACTGTCTACCACCGCGTCAATATCGTCAATCGTTATGCTCGTCTGAGCGACATTGGTCGCCACAATCACCTTTACTCCGGGATAATTCTTAAATACTTTTTGCTGCTCCTCTTTCTCGAGTCTTCCATAAAGAGGCAGCACCACAGCATTCGGTATATTCGCCCGTTGCACCTCGGCCATCACTTGCTTGATCTCGGCCTCTCCCGGTACGAACACCAGCGTGTTTTTGCCATCACGCGCAAACTTTATCGCCTCGTCGGCCACATCACCGCCTTCTTCTTTCTTGACTTCAAATGTACGACCCGGCACTTCTATCACTGGAACTTCGCGCTTACCACCGTCAGCAAAATAATGTGCCAGCGGCCCAGCTTCCATGGTGGCGCTCATGACTACTACCTTAAAATCAGGGTCCTCGACCATGTGTTTCTTCGCCCACGCCACCAGCACTTCCATGTTTTCATTCCACTCATGTACTTCGTCGGCCACTAAGACTTGCTTCTTACCAACACCATTACCGCTGAGTTCGCGTACCAGCTGCAGCCCGTCTGTCACCGTAAGAATCCGATTCTCCGGGCTATCTTGTCGCTCGCGTGCAGTGCGGTAACCCACAAAGTCGGCATATTCTGGCCCTCTTTTAGCCACAATTTCATCACGAATACGCTCAGACAATGTTCGTGCAGCGACAACCCGTGGTTGTGTCAATATCACTTCATAACCAGCCTCGGCCAAGAACTGTGGCACCTGAGTGCTTTTACCCGCACCGGTTTCGGCTATAGCCAATGTCGCTTGCGATGCATCAACCGCATCCACGATTTGCTCACGATACGCCGCAATTGGCAATTCACCATTACCCAGCTGACCGTCCATCACACGACGCGTTTGCGCCGCCTCATCATCTTTGTGAGGCTCTTGTGTCTCAAACACAGCCACTGGAGTCACAGACGACTCTGGCGTTCGTGGTGATTGGCGACAGCCAAACACGCTGGCTGGGTTAGGAGCGTTCATTGTAATATCTTCCCTTCGGTGCCTACATGGTCAGTTACCTGTCGTTTATCCCAGATCTGAAACGCTGTTCCGGTCCATTTATCGCGAAAGCCGATACCAAAGTTAGCACCAGCAGCTAGAGACTCAGCATATGAACGAATCTTGTCTGGGTCGCCTGGGACAAATTCACAGTCCTCAATCTCGTTGTATTTGCGAAGCGTCCAAAATACGTTTTCTACCCCGTCAACACCAGAAATCCTATCGCGGATTCTTTCCAATTCATCATATGAGGTGTCACCAAACACACAGGTTCTGACATCCACTAGCACGCCATTCGACGCACACAGCTCAATACACTCCAAAGCCCTGTCGACGGAGCGATCCATAGCTCTTGTACCTGCCCGATAGGCCAACTCTTCAGGGCTACCGCCTTTTATGTCAATCGCAGCATATTCGAGATTAGGCAACAACTTTTTAAGAAATGACGGTGAACTACCGTTATGGGCAACTGATATCTTCTGGTCGTAAGTATCTCTAACATACTCGGCGACTTTTTGCGACTCCTTTGGGAACATGCACGGATCCCCGCCAGAAAGACGAATTCGGCGCCCTTTATTGAGGGAATAATCAATTGTCGATTTTACGAAATCCCAATCATACTCCTGTGCCTTTATGATTGTATTTCCCTCTCCCTTAAACTGCCCGTCTCGTTTACAATACGGGCAAGCCAGGTTACATTTTCCAAACGATAAAATAGCCATGTCCTCCGTCGATCGATCAAACGCCTCCAAAAAATGCGCCTTACGCACCTCTGGGCGACGAAATGGCAGCATAACGAAGGACTCCGAAGCCCGTTCTCCCAATAACCTAGTAGGGATTTCATCTGTAACAGCACCTCTTTCAACTGTTGGGTCTACCCTCTTATCGTATTGATTGCCACCTGAATAATTATTTTCTATAGTTCCCATATACATCCTTGTGATTAAAACTGTTTCGTCCTTTCGGACTCATCAGCACGGACACACATCCGTGGACAGTTTTCGCCGGAGGCGGGAGTTTTCAGGAGAACTCGTGGTTCTCAACCTACTTCTCCCGCCTCACGGCGGTATTGAGATTGCTGGCCGTAATCAGCCTTACTCGGGCGAAATCTCAATTGCCCGGTTACACCCTACGACGTTCTGGCGGTGGCGAAGGCTTGAGCCGCCTCATCACTTCCACTCCCTTCTCTAGGTCTTTCAGGTCGTCCGGGGCGAACGACTCGCCCAGGCCGACCCGATAAAGTATGCGGGTTTCGGGGCTGGGGTCGAAGTAGTCGGCGGCCGAATCGGACATGCTCACCGTATAGGTGAGCCGTTCTATCCCCCATTTGCGGGGGACAACCGATGAACTTTGCTCCAGCTTTTCTTCTGTGGTGGCATCCGCCACCACAGCCCTACGGGTCCATTCGTAAATTTCATACGGGTGACCCGCCGCATCGGAGCCATCCTCTTCGTAGGTAGCCTCACGGCTTACCTTTTTGCCGTAGAGGATTCTGGCCTCCCCCAGTGGGGAGGTGACCCTTCGGACTTCATCTACAAATGGCTCCCTTGGCCGAAGCACCACCATTTGGCCGCACTCGTCACAGCGGCTATCGACTGATGCCGTTTGGTGGGTGCAGGTTAGGATAGTTTTGGCCATGATGGCCTCCTTCCCCACTCATTTGACTGAGCGGGTGGTTGTTTCTGTTCTACGGCATAGTATCACTACTTACCGTCACGCATGGCATATCAGATGAAGCCATGACGTTAGATTTATCCTGCGGCCGCACCACAGTGTTTTAAAGGTGCTGAACTTTCTTCTTGAAAGCTCACGTCCGCATACAAAATTTATACAAAGGGTGAGATTTCAAGGAAATTCCCCGTTTTTACAGAACGGGGAAACTGGGTTCTTTTCGACATCTCTTTTGGAGACGGATGGCGAACCGCCATGTTGATGTGCTTTTTGAGAGCGGTACACATCGTGAGAATAACCGCACTGTTTTTTAGAGGGACAGCTCCCTTGCTCCATTTTCTGCTTTCGCAGTAACCAGCCCCGAGCTAGGGACGGTTATGGAGAGCTACCGCTTCGCGGGCTTCCTCTCCAGATCAGCCACACGGCCAATCCAGAAATTCCGCTCCGAGAAGCTCTTGCTCTCCAGCAGGCGCTTGAGCGCCCGGCGGAGCCGCTTCTCCATAGTTCACCTCCTTTCAAAGGGTGAGATTTGGAACGAAAGCACTACCCTGCTTCACGTCCCGCGACAATGACCAACCCCGGGTAGGGGGACGAGCGAACTCCTGTAAGAGATACTGAGATGTCCCCTAGGGGACATCTCACCAGAGCTCTGGTGAGTCGATCGCGGAGTATTTTGGCCAGCTACTCCTGCTGGGCGATCATCGTCAGACGGCGCCGAAGCCCGTCACGCCGATGATCCGGCCGCCCTCGTCGCGGACGGCCTCACCGACGACCAGCAGGTCGTCGGTGGACCGCCCCTCGGCCTGGGCGGCGGAGGCGGTGATCAAACTCACGACGAGCTTGATCCCGTCGGCGGGCGCGGGCAGGTCGCCCGTCCCACCGAAAATGGTCTTGGTGACGGGCACGGTTTGCCCGTTCACCTCGACCGTCCCAACGGCCTCGACCGAGGTGGTGGCTCGCGCCACCCCCTCCGAGGCCAACTCTGCGACGATGCGGAATTGGCCCGTCCGGGCACCGCGGCCGAAGCCGACGGAGCCGGCGATTTCGCCTGCCGGATCCTCGGCCAGAAGGACAAGGGCATGCGGGGTCAGGTTCTTGATGGTCATTTTGGTCATTCTCCTGTCAGTAAAGGGTACTTGTATAGGTTTCCAACCCCAAGTCCCAACACGTGTGCATTTGCACTGGGTGTCGTGTCTGATCAGGTCGCTGGCTTCTAGAATTACCAGCAATCTGACCAGACTGTTCTGTCAGGAGTACATAATGTCAATGTTCGAACTTCCACCTCTTGAAAGCTCATTCAGTGCGACGACCCACTTCGTCGCAACCGATGAGATTTCTAGTACTAATCTGGGAGACCGTCGAAATATCTCTCATCATCACGAAAATCATCTTCGTCAGGCACATAGCCGTCACCGGATGTCTCGCAGCCATATATATGTCCGCCCCAGCTGGTATAATTATCAGTACCTTCTTCTGGGTCATACTCATTATCCCTAGCAAGTTCCTCACGGTAAGCCTCATCTTCATCTAACCACACGTCGTCCAGAGCTCGTTCCAAAGCTACACCAGACAACTTACCTTTTTGTTCAAGGCGGTCTACTTTATACAAAAAAGGTTCTTCCGCCTCCAATTCATCCTTAAACCCTCTATCTCGTGCCTTACTCATTGCAATCCTTTCTTCCTTATCTTGCGGTTGTGCCCGCGCTGAGTGCTCATGCCGGTCAGTAGTAGCATAGTCACTCGGAGCGAGGGGAAACAATTTTGAGTGGTTTCCCGAAATTGCTCGGCTATTTTTCAAACGGAAAGGTTGAGCTGTTTTTGCGACCGTCTCCTTCCAAGCTTCTCAGGCCTAGCGAGCACCCAGTCTCATGGTACATAGTCAGGGAATCAACCGTGCCGCGCTCGTATAATAACTTCATCGCGAGGGACTCAAACCGTCCTATATATCACTCTTTCCCACCCTCTCAACGTTCATGTTGATCAATTTGCCTCTCAATCAACTGTTCACAGTATAGCACTTTTTGTATTTTATGTCAATAATGTTGTGGCTATAACTATCCATAACAGGGGTAGAAAATACTTACTTTTTGTCAAAATATGATTGACATATGCAACCGAGTGTGCTATATTAGAAGTATATGAACGACCAGCACCCCTTTGACACCACCATTCTACACAAAGCCGGCCTCACTGAGAGCCAGGCCAAAGGCTACCTCGCGCTCATCGAACACGGCGTGCTCTCCCCCGCTGAACTCGCCGAAAAAACAGGTGAAACCCGCACCAATGGCTATATGATCTGCGAAAAGTTAGTAAGTCTCGGTCTCGCCACGAAAAAAGAGGGCAAAAAAGCCCTCTATACCCCTAATCACCCCTCAGCCCTTGAAACGCTAGCAGAGCGGCGGCGAAAAATTCTCATGCGAAACGAGCAGGAGGTAAAACAGAATATATCACCCCTTATTGATATGTTTTATAAATTTCGCGAGGAGCCGGGCGCTCGTACGCTGCAAGGCATCGAGGGAATAAAAGAAGTCTATCTGGATACGTTACGAGCAAACACTGATATCCACCTGGTACGCTCTCGAGCCGACACGCCAAGTCTAGGCGAAGACTTCTTTGTAGATTACCGACACAAGCGTGCTGCCCAGGGAATTAACACCTATTCACTTACCCCTTATAGCCCAGAGGGCATCTCGCACGTCAAGGAAGGCTTTGATCAAAAATTCCTCTACCACCGGACATTCATGCCAGAAAGTGCCTACACGGCTCCAGTAGAGGTGGATATTTACGGACACAAAGTCGCCTTTATCGCATTTGGTGATACGCAAATGGCCACTATTATTGACAGTCCCCTCATAGCTGAGGCCATGAGACAGCTCCACGCGATGCTCCAAGAATCATACAGAGAACAATCAGAAAGCCTCATCGCGAACCTTTTACGGTAGTTCTACTTCTCGACACCCAACACAATCTGACCGGTTTTCCCATCTAGATAGCCGCTTGTCGTCGATAACTCCACAGGTTCGCTAAACCACTCTACCGTATTATCACGCATAGCGTTCTCAATAGTCTTTTTACTATGGGCCGGTGATATCTTCTTGCCCGTTTTGTTAAAGCCAGTAGCAATAGTAATATGTGGATTCTTCACCCCCACAACGTCACTCGAGTCAATTAAGAGAACCTGCGCTTGACCGTCATTAATTACACCCACAGCCTTTACCACATGATTCTCCCCTGGAGAGATATCACCCAACTCTCTTGGTCGGAATGCAGTTGTTATATGGAGGTTCCGTGGGATGTTAGGAAGTTCTGCCGGCCATGCATCGTGGAGACGGGAGACGGACGAACTGTCGAGGAACAGACCTGTGTATACTATGTTTCTATTCTCAACGGTTGACGGCGCTTCGACTTTATTTAAAACACCGACACGCCCCAAACTGGGCTTACTACTATCAATATAGTGTTCCTGTGCCGATTCGACGAATTGACCAAACACCTGCGGATTGCTTAGTTTCTCTGGGAATACGCTCCGAACGTGGTAGTCATTTTGCCTCACATCTTCACCATCGCGTCGCAATTTATGCTGCACGCCAGCGGTAACCAAGGTTGCGAGCAACTTGTCCGGGTATTCACGCGCCCCACTGCCATATTCCATCCTTGTCCCAAGATCAAGGGAGAGCAAACCCGATATCTTCTCGAGATCCAAACGCAACGAAATACGTGAGGTACGCGGTCTGTTTTGCGTCGTCATCTCAAGATATCTTCCAAAGATGTTCATCTGTTCTTCTGGGCTAACCGTAATAGACCAGCGTATGCGAGCCTCCGCCTCATTGCTTTCGTAAGGACGCATCATTATACGTACTGGGGATTCGTCGACCAGTGCCCGCGCAGCCGCATAGTCTTCACCGAAAGAGGGCATACGACTGGACTGTGACAACGACTCAAATTGAGCAATTTTACGAGTCGCAAGACTTAACAGCTTTAACCCTTGAGCTACCTCCTCACTTGAACGTATTTGTAGAGTTTCCGACACGGTGCCATCACGATGAAAGTATTGCGCTTCTTGAGACATACCATCCATCAATTCTGGTACTGGACCAAGTATTTGAGAAACACGCATCTCGATAGCTTGTTTTATGCCGGAAAAATACTCAGCGTACTTGCTATCACCTTGAGCAAACCATGCAGTCTTCTCCCACTCGGCAACGTTGCCTCTAATGTCAGAAATGAGCTGTAGTACTTCAAATGCCATCTCATTCTCGCGACCCTTGTTTGCAATTGTAAGAATTGAATCCCCTAGTGAATCACCAAACTCCGTCGCCAGGAACGCCTCAGCCACAATCATACGCTTATCTCCTAGCTGGTTCAGAGTTGAGCAAAAGTGGTCGTAACGATCTACTTTTGACTCTGCCATAAAGCGAAAAAACTTCACCTGAGCATCAAGTGGTAGCATTCGCATATCTAGACCTGTTTCAAGGGTAATTGTTTCTAGTACAGTAGGATCATGTGCGGCTTTTAACAATTCAACGTCACGAGTATCTAGACGGAGCGTCGTTGCATTCGCCTCGGGTCTATGTAAATCCGCCTCTCGTCCATCTCGCATAACCAATCGCCCAAGATCTCCCTGCTCAATCTGTACACATGCATCCTCTGCCATCCGATATAGCCGGCCATCTTGCGGAAACTCCTGAAACATATCGTGAAGTATTTTTTGTTCCTGTGCTACTTGTTGCTGTCTTGTCTCATGAAGCTCAAGCAGCCGAGTTTGTTCTTCGAGCGGTAGCTCATCGAGGTCAACCCATTCCTGCCGCCCTCGAGATAGGGCCTCCTCAAGGGCACGATTTGCATATAGCCGCGTAAACGCCAGACTATCCTTGTCTGAGATAATTTTTTGAAATTGATTTTTGATAGCATCCTGCATAGAGTCGGTTGGGTATATTTCATTTTCAGCAGCCTGAAGAAGACTACTCAGCGATGCGATGGTCCCAAGCTGACCCTCGGCACCACGCTGAGTTCGCCATACCGTCTCAAGACTACTGGATATATCACCGAAAGTCCCGTCATATACCAACCCAGCTCGCAAACTATCCGCGCACTGACGGCCAGCCAGACTCCGACGGGAAAGAGTAAATAACTCAAGTTCACTGTTATACCCACCCGTAAACTCACAGAGCTGATCGGAAGTGGAAAAATATGCATCATATATGCGCCCAATTTCTTCTCTTGTATATGCCCTCTCTTGTTCAGTCGTTTCAAGCACAGTAAAAAGCCCGGCGGCATATAGCTTTTGAGCGGCCATCTGCGTAGCTTCAATAAGGCCCTCCGTAAAAAAGCGCTGAGAATCGGTAATAGACGCCATTTTATCATTAACGTTACGCACTAAAGCAAAACGATCTCTGATATTATTACTGTGGAGTACTGTTTTTATGTCGTTATTGAGCTCCCCCAGTACTGCTCTTTTCTGCTCAGTCGTCAAATAGGGAATCTCGACGAGACTCTCGATGGATTTTAGTTGCTTATCAACAGATAGCTCTTTTTCAGAATAATGGTCTTGCTCTGTGAGCGGTAACTGAGATTCTTTTGTCATGATATTTATTTTTTATCTACTCCCCCTCATTCTAGCACAAACTAGCGAATAAGTCAATAGACCACCTCAACCGCCTACACGACAGGGCTCATTATCTAGTTATTTGTGCCGATATAGGCACTGCTTGCCTGAAAGCTCACGTCCGCATACAAAATTTGTATAAAGGGTGAAATTTCAGGAAATTTGAGGAAAGCATGACGCTCTTTCCTCGTGGGGGATGATTGAGATTCATCTCCAGCGGCTCAATAATACGTAGAGCTCCAAAGCTTGTGCTGATGATAGAAGCGAGGAGATAATCTCACCCACTCCCACCTTATGCGGCCGTCAGCTCGGCCTGAGAGTTGTGGGTGGATGAGGTGTAATCCTACACCACCCCATACCTGAAGGCTTTACCTTCTCAAGCGCGGTATGCGCAGAGCCCAATTTTGAGCCTTGTCCGGGTTGACTGCCCGTGCAGTTTTTTGGGCTGGGGGTTTTACTTTTCTACCGCCCAGCTGTCCCGACGAAGGAGGCGCTTCACCTCCTTCAGCTGCCGCTCTATCGGGGCGGCATACTGTGGCGCGGCGCCCCGCAGCCGCCCTTCTAGCGACCGGCGCCACTTGTCGTTGGTCGCCCAACGGGCGGCCGCCTCCTCCCTTGTCGCCCAACGGTCGGCGGCCTTCTCGGCGGCGGCGGCCTTCTCGGCGGCGGCCTTCTGGACCGCTGAGAACGAGACAACATTAGCAGGAGTGATGGACATGGTCCACTCCTTTCTCCCCTTTCGGGGATTTTTGGAGCGTGACCCTATGTCAAGCTCCCTCCTTTGCTTTCAAATATTACTATCCGGAAGCAATCCGAGAGAGCTTGACGAGCTTCTCACGTTGCGCAATATATCTCTTCGATGTGCTACTGATCAATGTACCTCTCAATCAATTGCTTCCATCATAGCACACTTTGTGCTTTTTGTCAATAATATTGTTGAGGTGTCTTTAGCTTACCAGAGGAAAATTCATACATTTTATCAAAAATCAAGAGGCCGCCCCGAAGAGCGGCCTGTAATGATATTGAGCATATGCTAATCCTTTTTCTTGTCCAATCGGTCTAGCTTAAGCACGTTAATTATCCAGTAAATAACAAGTGCTGTTGCGAGGAGTGTAATCGCCGAGGAGACAAATGCGCCCCAGGCAAAGTCCGCGCTACGGCCCCAGAGTTCGACCCGCCAGACGGCGGCGTTGAGCGCATCTTGGGAGCCGACGATGAACTGGACGATTGGGTTGATAAACCCATCGACGAGCTTTCTCACCGTGTCGCCTGCCGCGGTACCGATCGCCAAGCCGACGGCAAGTCCAACCACCCCCTGCTTACGAACGAAATCCATAAAGCCGCCTGCGTGGCCATTGCTTCTTTCTTTGGCGGTCGCCGCACGCTGCTTAGCCTGCTTTGCTGCCGCTTTTGCCTTTTCCGCAACACTTTGTTTTGCCATGATATGCTCCTTTTCCTACTATTTAACCGTATTATACACCATCTACTCTGCCCGTGTTTCCCACCATTCGTCCTGACCATCAACGACCATCGTGCTCGCCACATCCTTGAATCCAACAGCGTGCAAGTCCTCCGCAATATCTTCCGCATGTTGATAGAATGGATTGTGCGCGGATTTGCCGTCAAAATATTGTTCGCGCACGCCGCCCCTACCACTGTAAACCTCCGATAGATTGTCGAACAAACTTGATGCATGAAATGAAAGCAGCGCGACACCACCCACGCATAGGACCCGTCGCATTTCCCCAAGCGTCCGTTCATAATCGCCGTTTTCATTACGCCTGAGCATGTCAATCGACAGGTTACTTGTGCAAATACCAAAACTATCAGTAGCGAATGGAAGTTGGCGGCTGTCTGCACGTACATGCGTACGCGTACGCTTGCTGACCAGTTTTCTTGGTGGAATATCAGCAATATCGATCGTCACAAACTGTGATTGGCGTACAAGACTTTGCCATACTCTATTTCCACTGCCATGAGCATCTCGTGTAAGAGTACCCTCAACCTCGCCTCTACCCGCACCGATACCTAAAATGCGCTGAGGCTCTTTAGTGCCCTCAATTTCTTTCCTAATACGACGTGCCATATTTACACGTGACTGATTAGGACTATCATGCCCACTGCCATATGCGTAAAACGGTGTATAAAATTCCGAAAGTTGATGCTCTGCCATTTCACTATTATAGCATAAAGCTATGTAATAAGCAAACCTTTCTCATTCCACCTCTACCACTACCGAGTGTACTCCGCCATCATGCCCACGAGCGAGGCAAAGTAGCTCCCTCACGCTCGGAGCGAGCACTAAACCGTCAGGACACCGATCTAAATCTATCCACTCGCCCCGTTCGACCGGCCCATCATAGTTACCGCTATATATCAAACCAAAATAGTCGCTAATGACCGTTCCCTCCTGCATTACTTGAACATGCGCGGAAGAGGAGAATTGCAATGAACACACACCGTCCACGCCAGTTTTTTCCTTCAGTTCGCGAACCGCCGCCGCCAGGGTCGCCTCGCCTATGTGTATCTTTCCAGCTGGCAGATGGTACTGGCCAATCCATGGCTGTCGACTCTTTTGCTGCAGCAGAACCTCACCGCGGTTATTCTTTAGTACGATTACCGTTATTAGTTTCGGCTGCGGTCGTTCGCCCTTATATTCCCTGCTGTATCTATCTGCATAATACAACCCTTGCGGCGCCAGCCGATAGCCCCCGTCGCATTTTTCAACCAGCCCTTTACGAATGATATGTCTGAGATGATATTGAAACAAATTGCTCTCCACGCCCTCTGCTCGAAGTTCCGAAAACCGGCGCGTGGCATGGGTCATGAGTTGGTCAAGTATGTGTCTTTGAATCCAATGCATATTGATATTATCGTATCTTAAATCCTTGAATTAGTCAATATATTATTGACTCAACTATATATTATCTAGTAATATTCTTTGCTTCCTGTAAAGTGGGAGATGGCCACGAGGAGCGAACTGTCCGCGGGTGAGCGCCCGCGCTGATGAGCCGAAAACGGCGAAACAGTAAGTATAAAGGAGGAAATCATGCCAATAGAACGCGAACGCAAGTTCATCGTCAATCTCGACCAAGCCCATCAACTCACCGACGGGCTCGAGCCAATTCACATCACTCAACACTATTTGTCAGCCGAAACGTCGCCGCAGGAGCTGCGGATTCGACAGATGGTTGACATGGCAAAAACAGCCGCGCACCTCACCACCCTGAAACAGGGCCACGGCGAGTATCGCTCCGAGACCGAAACGGATCTCTTCGCACCAGCCTACCTCTCGCTCCGAGCCCTCTCGCTGGGCGCGGTTGTCAAGGATCGGTTTACGCTCCATCGCCCAGGGCTCACGCTCGATAGGTACAAATCGGGCCCCACCCGGCTGTACAGCGTGCTCGAATTAGAGCAAACACCAGGAACTCCGGACATAGGCCTCTTCGATAGCACGAGCCTGGGCGTCGGTCGCCTCACTGAGGTCACTGGCATACCAGATCTCTCTAACCGCCGACTCGCCACGCCAACTGAACGAGCAGAGCGCGCCATGCCACCCGCCGCTAGCATTGAGCAAATCTTTGATATCATAGCGAGTAAACAACAACCTGGCCGACCCACCGTCATCACGCTCAGCGGCCCAAGCGGCAGCGGTAAAACGACCACGCTGGACACATTCCGCGCCGCATACGGCGACCATTGCACCACAATCAGTACCGACGACTACTACATCGGCAAACGTCTCATGCGCAGCCGCATGCCCGAAGGCCATACCGAGAACTTTGACCATCCAGCCGCCATCGATACCGCCCGGCTCGCCCGCGATCTGCGTACACTCAGCGCCGGAAAATCCGTAGAAAAACCACTATACGACATGAGATGCAGCGAGCCGCGCACCGTCACGGAAACCATCGCGCCAAATAGTGTCATAATCGTCGAAGGTATCGTCGCCAACCTCCCTGAGGTGCGCACAGCAAGCGACCTATCGCTCCTCATCACCGCGCCAGTCGACGAACGCCTCCGCCGCCGTATCGAACGCGACACCACTCGCACGGGATATTCCGCAGAGCAAACCATGAACGTCTTCATGAATCATGTCGAGCCAAGCTACCAAGAATATTACGCTGCGCACGACAGCATGGTAGACTACCAGATAAACGACGACTAGCACGGAACATCTTGACGCGGGGTTATTCCTACCCTTTCGGTACAAGAATTAACATTTTCTCTAAAAATGACAACCGCCTGATGGATCTAGCACGGCAAAAGCTCCGACAAGTGAAAGAGCCGACCCCGTAGGGCCGGCTCAGACACATCTTCAAATCTTCGTTGGTATCCTCTCTTTTGAGGGAAGGTGGTCGGGAGACCAAGGGACCAGTCGGTCCGATGGACTATCTGCGCAGAACGCGCAGCAGACAATCACCCTTTCGGAGGATTGTCGCACCGCAACAAGGTCCCCAGCAACGATCAAACGGCGGCATTGAACGCACAAGACCGCCCGCTTTGCCTCGCAATCAAGACAATAGTCTTGATACCCAAATGAGTTCCGCGGCAGGCGCAGAGTCAAACGCACGCCCTGCACTGTAACAACACCTTTTGAGAAGGTGTCGTGCCCGCAAGCCGCAATGGTCTCTGGGTTTACGTACTGTTGAATCAGACGAAACAAACCCATTTTTGTCCTCTCTGATGAATCTGATGAAAATGTGCTCAGCCGAATATACCACAATTCGCAGAAAGACACAACTCTTGCCAAAAAATTACAACTTCTCTGGCGCGTGGATACCCAAAATAGCCAGTCCGGCCTTAAGCGTGTCAGCATAAAGCGCAACCAAACTAACTCGATGTTCCTCAAGATCACCGCCTATGACACGGTTGTTCTCGTAGTAACGATTGAATTCTTGAGCAAGTTCGAAGAGATAGTTACAAATATAGTGAGGCTCCAGGCTTTTGGCGGCGTGCGCGACAACTTCGTGATATTCGCCCAGTTTTCGCACAAGCGCACGATCTTCCAGTAAAACCTTAGTCGGCTGGGCAAAAACGGCATTTGATTTCTCAAGAACACTCCGCGCTCTGGCGTGTGCATATTGGAGATATGGCCCGGAATTTCCCGCCAAACTAACCGTCTCATTAATATCAAACGCGATATCCCCGCCGAGTTTATACTTCGCGAACACATATTTTATCGCCCCAAGAGTCACGGCCTCGACATTTGACTCGTCACTCACCAATGAACGCACCTTTTCGCGTACGACATCGAGAACGTCGACCGCCCGCGTCACGTTCCCAAGCCGCGAACTCATTTTTTTGCCATCGGCGAAGCGTACAGTACCGTTTGTCAGGTGTGTCATAGTCCCGGCGAGTTCCGGACGAAACGTCTCGGCCGCGGCGAACACGACGCGCATATATTCACGCTGGTCATTGCCCGTAATAAGATAACGGCGGTCGAATTGATAATCCTGCTTCTCGAGCCAGATCACCCCAATATCCTTGGTTTCATATGTTGGCAAACCCCTGCTCGTCACAAACACCCGTGTATGCAGGTGCTTCGACTCATCACCCTCAAACACTACCGCGCCCTCAGATTCCTTCAGATTTCCCTTCAGTAATTGTTCGCGAACCACCTTAAGGCCAATCGGCGCAGTCGAACTCTCCGGAATATATCGCATCGGTACAACATCAATTGTTTGATAGAACGCGTCAAAATAATCAAAGCTCCACTGTCTTGTCTGCCAATAGATTTTCGCCAAGGGCGAATCGTGGTCGTTCGTATCATGGAACCCGTATATCGTCTTGTTCAGCTCGTCAATGTCGTTTTTCGTCGCCTCGTCCCCTTCGTACGCAGTCGCGCCAATCACATAACAACGGCTAATCCAACGCGAGCGCTCAAATGCGTCATCAGGGATATTGGCCAATTTCTCCGGCTTCTCTCCGCCAAGTTCCTGGCGCATGCCCCACAAACACTTTGCCACGTGCAATCCAACGTCACCGCCAAAACTTGTTCGATGTACGGTCGCTCCGCTCACAAGGAGGAGCCGCGCCAGAATATCCCCAAAAATCGTCTGATACAAGTGCCCCGTGTGCAGTTCCTTAAATGCGTTCGGACAACTATATTCCAATACGACATTTTGTCCCATATTTATAGCCCGCGGCTCCTCGCGAATAAGCGCAAGAAGTACGCTGCCGCTTAGTGTGATATTAATAAATCCTGGCCCCGCAACCTCGACTTTTTCGTAATTTCCCGTATCGCGGAGGCTTGCTGCAATTTCTTCGGCAATTTCGCGCGGATTTCGGCCAAGCGGTTTCGCAAGTTGCAGAGCGGCATTGGTCGCAAAGTCGCCGAACTGCGGTTCAGGGCGAGTTACCTCGACCTTGATAGTTTGACCATACCGTTCCTTAATAATACCAGCAATAATATCGTTCATCAGATACCATTGTAACACCTCTGGGGCACTCAAGCTAGACAGAGATTAATCAAGAGTAATATCGTTATCTGTGGCAAGAAGCGACATTGAGCTTGGGCTCGAACCGCGGACATGTTCCAACACATAATTGAGCGCCGACATGTCGTCGCGAGTGAGATCATCCTGCTCGTGTTTTGGGGTGATTTTATCTTCAGCCATAGTTTTCCTTTTTGTTTTTAATGACTATATTTTCATTCTAGCACAGATTGCTACTTTTGTCAACTATACCGTACTAACTCAAAACCTTTGCAACCAAAAGCAGGCACTCCGTATACTGTAAGTA
>JAEAMG010000439.1_pt1 | contig 48159 bp, 33 predicted proteins | sample 8958741 | NCBI WGS metagenome assembly JAEAMG01 (sample SAMN16933256, study PRJNA681125) | bioreactor sludge metagenome | isolation source: anaerobic bioreactor treating anionic surfactant - SDBS | place: India: Bengaluru | collected 2019-02-28 | reverse complement strand
TGGTGTCCGACTTCGTGTCCGGCACGCGGGGCCGCCTGTCGCTCGCGAGGCTGCCGGCTTACGTGCCTGAGCTGAACCCCACAGAGTACGTCTGGGGGCATCTCAAGCGCCACGCGCTGGCCAATTTCTGCCCGGCCGACGGGCCGCACCTGACAGCAGAGGCCAGACGGGCGCTCCGCAAGGCCCAGCGCAGGCCCGCTCTCGTCCGTGCCTTCTGGAAACAGGCCGAACTAAAACTGTTCTAATTTGTTACTCACTTATGCAAATATCAATAATGTGCGATGGGAAAAGAGCGGGGTGCCGCCTGAATAAAAAGAACCGGCATGCCAGGGGTCAGGCGTGCCGGTTCAGGAGATGAGAGTTATATGTATTATGCGAGAATGGCTTTGAGGTCTTCCTCGGCGGTCTTAATCGGGGTGAGACCAAACTTCTCGACGAGCACGTTCAGCACGGTCGGCGAGACGAAGGCCGGCAGACTGGGTCCGATGCGGATGTTCTTGATGCCGAGCGACAGCAGCGTCAGCAGGATGCAGACGGCCTTTTGCTCATACCAGGAGAGGATGAGCGTCAGCGGCAGGTCATTGACGCCACAGGCGAATACCTTGGCGAGCGTGACCGCCACCTGGATCGCCGAGTAGGCGTCGTTGCATTGTCCCATGTCGAGCAGGCGCGGAATGCCGCCGATGTCGCCGAGCTGGGCCTGCAGGTGGTTGAAGCGGAACTTGCCGCAGGCCAGTGTCAGGATCAGCGTGTCTTTCGGGGCCTTCTCCACGAATTCCGTGTAGTAGTCGCGTCCGAGCTTCGCGCCGTCGCAACCGCCCACCAGGAAAATGTGCTTCACCGCGCCGGACTTGACCGCCGCGACCACCTTGTCAGCCACCGACAGGACCGCATTGTGGCCGAAGCCGGTCAGCAGCGGTTCGCCTTTGACCTCTTGTTGCCAGCCGCCGAGCTGGATCGCGTGGGCGATCATGGCGGAGAAGTCCTTCTTGCCTTTCGCGTCTGCGGTGATGTGTTTGACGCCGGGCCAGCCGACCTCCGCCGTTGTGTAGAGGTTTGCGGTGTAGGAAGGCTTGGGCGGCATGATGCAGTTGGTGGTGTAGAGCACGACGCCGGGTAGATTGTCGAACTCCTTCTGCTGGTTCTGCCAAGCGGTGCCGAAGTTGCCCTTGAGCTGCGGATATTTCTTGAGCTCAGGATAGGCGTGCCCGGGCAGCATCTCGCCGTGTGTGTAGACATTGACGCCTTTGCCCGCGGTCTGTTCAAGCAGCATCTTGAGGTCGTGCAGGTCATGGCCGGTGATGACGACGAACGGTCCCTTATCGCGGTTGGTGGAGACAGGGGTCGGTACGGGATGGCCGTAGGTCTCAGTGTTGGCCGCGTCGAGCAGGCCCATGCATTTCAGGTTAACCGCGCCGAATTCCATGATCAGTCCGAGCCATCCTTCGACCGTGTGGTTGTCGCCCAGGGCCTTGAGACCCTTCTGGAACCAGCCCGAGACTTCGGGATCGGTCTTGCCCAGCACACGGGCATGGTGGGCGTAGGCCGCCATGCCGCGCAGGCCGAAGAGCAGGGTGGAGCGCAGGGAGACGATGTCGGTGTCGCCGTGGAAGAGCTCATCCGGGTTGAACGCCGCTGCGCCGCCGGCCTTAACGACCGCGCTCAGGATGCGGTCGCGCATGGCGGTGAGGGCTGCGTCATCGAAGTTGACGTTGGTGACGGTCATGAAGAGCGCGTCCATAAAGAGCGCTTCGCAGCCCGGGCAGGCGGGTTTGCCTTCGAGGGCGCGGGCCAGCGTGATCAGCCCGGCGGTGATTTCATCCTGCAGCCGTGCTTCGGCCGGCTTTTTGCCGCAGACGCCGCTGTGCGTGCAGCCTTTGCCGCCCGCCGTTTGCTCGCATTGGAAACAGAACATTTCGCTCATTGTACTTCTCCTTGTTGGGTTGTGTGATTGAGAGGGTGTGTGTTATTCGTCCAAAATGGCGCCGTCGGTCGAGATCGTTACCACGTGCCACGGGATCATCTTGCCGCTGTTGAGCAACGCCTGTTTGGTGGCGTTGGCGATGCCCGCGCAGCAGGGCACCTCCATGCGCAGCACGGTCACGCTGCGGATATCGTTGGCCTGCAAAATGGCGGTCAGTTTTTCCGAGTAGTCGACCTCATCCAGTTTGGGGCAGCCGATCAGCGTGACTTTGTTGGTCATGAAGCGGCGGTGGATGTCGGGGTACGCAAAAGCGGAACAGTCCGCGGCGATCAGCAGCGCCGCGTTTTTAAGGTACGGCGCGTTGACCGGCACGAGCTTGATCTGCACGGGCCAGTTGACTAAGGCCGAAGGGTTGGGAAGAACATGCGAGTCGTGCGCGGCGCTCTCGGTGATGGGCTCGCGGGTAAGGGTCTTGGCCATCTTGCCGGGGCAGCCGCAGGCCAGCGGCGGAGAGGCGGGCGCCTTCGCGGCGGCTTGCTTTGCCGCCACCGCAGCCTCGTCGAAGGGGTCGGCGTCGCGTTCGACGATCTTGATCGCGCCGGTGGGGCATTCGGGCAGACAGGCGCCGAGGCCGTCACAATAGCTGTCGGACACCAGTTTGGCCTTGCCGTCCACGAGTTTCAAGGCGCCTTCGTGGCAAGCGCTGACACAGAGGCCGCAGCCGTTGCATAGGTTCTCGTCGATGGTAACGATCTTACGCTTCATGGTTCTCCTCCTTCTTGGCGGTCTTGCCGATGCGGTTGCGTTTCAAGGATCGCACGATACTGTCTAAGGTCACGGTTCTCAGTAGCGTGACGAGGCGTTCGTTTTCCTTGGACATGAGTTTCCCCAAGGCGCATCCGTCACCCCCGCAGATATCGTGCTTTAAGAGACACCCTTTGTAATTCGGTGAACCTCCTGCGGCGATATAGATCTCCAGCAGGGTGATCTTCTCAGGTGGGCGTGCCAATTTCGCTCCTCCGGCCGGGCCTCGTTCGGTCTCAAGCAGGCCTGCCCGAGTGAGTTGCTGGACGACCTTGGCGAAATGATGGGCCGAAAAGCCGAGCTTGTCGGAGATCTCGTGGGCAGACTGGAACCGCTCCGTATCCTCGGCGAGGCTCGCGCAGGTGTGCAGCGCGATTGACATCGCTTCCGAAATGTTCAGCAGTCCAAGCATGGCGGAAAACCCTTTCATTTGTTAATTCGGCATCAAAGTACCAAATTACCTAAAGGGAGTCAACAGGGAAAATTCAAAAAATAATTCTGTTTCAGATACGGCTCTCGGCGCGCTCCTGAGCGGTGCGCGCCTTCTCTTTCCTGCTGCCATCCCGTCACGCCCCCTTTTGCTAGTTAATCGTTGTTATTAATTCCTTTTTTCGTCCCCGCCTGTCGATTTTTCCAACCGCCGTTTCCTCCGCAGGGTCACTTGCCTGTTGCGTAAACTGTCTTTCACGTTTGAGCCTCATCCTTGGAACTGCTAACATATGACCCGAAGCAAGGCTCTTCTGTGCCTCCGCCAGGGAGGCTGCGGCCGGAGGCAGGGCTTTTAAGAGCCTTTATGAGGCAACTTATTGCGGCATCCCGAAATGAGGATAGCGCGGAGCACAAGTCGGAGGATGTATGCGACCGGATTGTTTTGGCAAAAGGTGTTTGAGCCGGTTATTTGCCGCACAGGTGTCGGCGCTCCTGTTTGCGGGACTGACCGCGAAGGCAGCCCCGGAAACAGTTGACGCGGATGTCTGTGTCGTTGCGGCCACCCCTTCAGGTATTTTGGCTGCGGTGGCGGTTCAGCGCGAGGGTCGCTCGGTGGTTATCGTCGAGCCGAGTCGTTGGGTGGGGGGCGTGTTGGGAGCGGGTCTCAAGCCCATGCAGGACTGTCCGAACTACAACGCGACCGGTGGAATGACCAAAGAGTTGCTGCGTACGCTCGGCCACCCGGAATGGGTGGACGGCGGCGTCGGGGATGGCAAGCCCGCTTTGTCCAAAATGAGCCCGAAAGACGTGCGCGAGGATTTCGCGGACCTGCTGAAAAAGTGGAAGGTGCGCGTGATCCATGGCCACCGTATCGCGCGGTGCGAGAAGCGTGGCGCGGCCATTGCCGCTGCTGTCTTTGATCGCGCGCCGTTCGATGCGTTGGGTTGCCCGGTGGCGGAGCCCGTGGAGCGCGGGTCTTTGCGGGTGACGGCCAGAGTCTTCATCGATGCAAGCTATGAGGGGGACTTGATGGCCCGGGCGGGTGTGTCTAACCGGGTGGGCCGTGAGGCTTCTTCCGAGTATAACGAGCCGTATGCCGGGGTACAGCCGCCGATGGAAGAGGCGCCGATCGATCCGTTTGTCGTGCCCGGCCTTCCGGAGAGTGGACTGCTCAAATGGGTTGAGAAGGATCACGGCAAGCCTGTGGGCGCAGCCGATGGTTACACGCAGGCTTACAACTACCGTTATTACACCACGTCAGAACCGGAAAACCGTATTCCATTCACGCCTCCGGACGGCTACGATCCCAAGGATTTTGAATTGATCGGTCGTTATGTGGCGTATCTGGTGCAGACCGTGACGGATGCAGGGGAACTCCACAAGAGGTTGGTCGCTATCTTCCCGGGTTGGAAAAATTCAGGCGAATGGAATTATCAGCGTAGTTCCCTCTTTTCCATGTCGCCCGTCGGCATCAGTCACCTGTACGCGGCGGGTGATGATGCGGCCAAGGCGCGGGTCTGGAAACAGCATCAGGATTATCTGCGGGGGTTGCACGCCTTTATGAGCACGGATCCGCGTGTGCCGGAGGTTTATCGTAAGGAAGTTGCCGAAATAGGACTCGATCGCCGTCCTCATCCCGATACCGGGGGCTGGCCGCACCAGCTCTACGTGCGCGTAACTCGCCGAATGATGGGACGTTATACGATCACGGCGCATGACGTCCACAACCGGACACAGGTTGACGATCCCGTGTGCCTTGCGCAGTACGGAATCGACACCTATCCTGCGCGGCGCATCTGGTACGAGCGCGACGGCAAGGTGTGGGTCGGCCTTGAGGGGAAGATGTTTGTCGGAGGGTCTCGGGGTCCGACGAACGTGCCGTATCCGATTCCTTACCGCGCCCTCACGCCGAAGGCGGAGGAGTGCAGTAACCTCCTTGTGCCGGTCTGCTTTTCTGCGACACACCTGGGATATGCCTCTGCGCGGATGGAACCCGTGTTTATGATCTGCGGCGAGTCCGCAGGTATCGCAGCCTGCCGAGCTCTGGCGGAGAAGGCCGCCGTGCAAGGGATTGACGGGGTCGCATACCGGGCGGCGTTGGAAAAGGCCGGTCAGAAGCTCGTGTGGGACCCGACAAAGGACAAAGGTCCGGAAGGGGATGTTTTCTCGATGGAGACGCTTCTCAGGGAGTGTAACCGCGATGACGACGCGTTTGTCTCACGCGCTGAGTGGAACGGGGCGAAGCAGGGCTGGGAGTGGCTGTTTCCGACGATCGACACCGATGTCGATGGCAGAATCAGCGCCGTCGAGTACAAGGCCTTTCAGGAATATAAGGCGAAAAATCCTGACTGGCGGAAGCTCAAACCGAAAAAATAAAGAATGGGTCGGCAGTTGCCGGTGTAAGACGGAAATAAGCACGGGGTTGACGTAAGGGTGAACCCCTGTTTAACTGGGAACGTTAAATGAATCAGGGAATCCCCCCGGCTCCCTGTTTGAGAGGCGACTATGACGATTATAGAACCACATATCCATATGCTTTCGCGTACCACGGACGAATACCAGGCCATGTATGACGCTGGCATTCGCGCGTGCGTGGAGCCCTCGTTCTGGCTCGGCACGAACCGCCGCTATGCGGGCTCGTTTTTCGACTATTTCCGGCTGATTCTTGAGTTCGAAACCGTACGTGCGGCACGGTTTGGAATTGACCACTACTGTGCGATTGCCATGAATCCGAAGGAGGCGGATGACCGCGTGCTGGCGGACGAGGTGATCGACGGCCTGGCGCCGTACATCGACCATCCGCGCTGTGTGGCTATGGGCGAAATCGGGCTCAATCTGAACACGCCGAACGAGGAGCACGCCATGATCCGCCAGTTGCGGATGGCCGAAGAGCGTAAGATGCCTGTCATCCTGCACACGCCGCATGTGGACAAGTTGCGCGGCACGTTGCGGATTCTTGATATCATCAAGGGCGAGGGCTTCACGGCGGAGCGCATCGATGTGGACCACAACACCGAAGAGACGATCAAATATACGCTGGACTCAGGGTGTTACGCGGGTATGACGGTCTACCCCTACTCCAAGTTGAATCCCCAGCGGGTTTCAGCCATGGTGAAGCAGTACGGACATCAGCGCGTGATCGTCAACGGCTCGGCGGATTGGGGCGTGTCAGATCCGCTTTCGCTCGTCAAGGTGGTCGACACGATGCGTCTGGACGGACACAGTGATTCGGTGATCGAGGATCTTGTCTTTAACACAGCCATGCGCTTTTACAGCGCCTCGCCCAACTGGAAGCCCGAACTCATGATCAAGCCGCTTGATCCGAGCGTCTATCAGCGGTAAGTCTTATAGTCGAAGACGGATTCGTGCCCGTAACCCGGGTGTCCAGAAGTCAGAACGAAGGGCCTCGAAAGAGTCGCTTTATTTCGAGCATTCCCCTTTGAGCCTTGAAGGAAGTCCTTGTTCTCGCACCTCCGTGTGGACTCTGCCGGATACGGCAGGCTGTCTTTTGTCATCTGTATAAACGTGGTTTTTAATGGTTTTGCTGGTTTGAAGGGCTCCAAACCGTTCCTGAGGGGCCTTGCCGAGCTCCGCCCCTGAGGGTCTGTCTGATGAACACGGCCGACAACTGAACGCCCTGTCTGCATCAAGGTGTAGGCGTGGTGACGGAAATGTTGAGGGAGACGTTTTTGTAACAGTCGGGGAAACAAAAATGTGGTGTCATGAAGGAGCGTCGCAAATGGCAAGTGGCGGTTCGCGTGGATTCACAAAGAATATCCTGCCCGACAGGGCATAAAGGGCCGAATTTTTCTTTGGCATGTCGAGTGCTTAAAAGGTACCCTATGAGTGTGTCAAACGACAGTTTAGAGAGCCCCCTTACACCGGATGAGCCGCGTGAACATTGTGGCGTGGTGGCGGTGTACGGCGTTGAGAACGCCGCGCTGACTATCTATAACAGTCTTTTCGCCTTGCAGCACCGGGGTCAAGAGGGTGCCGGGATGGTTGTCAGTGACGGCAAGATCATGCATTTCTGCAAAGGCATGGGGCTTGTCAGCGAGGTCTTTACGGGCGATTTCACGGAACATTTGCCCGGCAAGATCGGTATCGGGCATGTGCGTTATTCGACCACCGGCGCTTCCCGTTCGGCGAATGTTCAGCCGTTCTTGGCAGAGTGCCGCGACGGAATGTGGGCCATCGCCCACAACGGCAATTTGGTCAATGCGGGCGAATTGCGTGACCGGTATCAGAAACAGGGCGCCATTTTCCAAACCACGACCGATAGCGAGATTCTACTCCACCAGTTGGCCGATCCCGCCTTTTTCGGTCAGAAGGACCGTATCCGCAAAGCGTTGGCTGAGTTGTGCGGATCGTTCGCTTTTGTGATTGCCAGGCCCAACTGCGTCTATGCGGCGCGTGACCCTTGGGGTATACGTCCGCTGTCGATCGGCAAACTCGGCAAAGGGTATGTGGTGGCCAGTGAGACGTGCGCCATGCGGCAGATCGGCGCAGAGTACCTCCGCGACGTGAATCCCGGCGAACTGGTTAAATTGGACGATAACGGCATCAAAAGCATGCGCTTTGCGGATGTGCCTTTCGGCGGCTATGGGCAGTGTGTTTTCGAGCACATCTATTTCGCGCGCCCAGATAGCCACGTGTTCGGCCAGAGCGTGTATAAGGTGCGTTCAACGATCGGGCGAAGGCTGGCGCAGGAGCATCCGGTTGCGGCCGATGTGGTGGTGCCGATTCCGGACAGCGGTGTGTTGGCGGCGCTGGGATACTCTCATGAAAGCGGCGTCCCGTTCGAGATGGGGTTCATCCGCAACCATTATGTGGGCCGCACGTTTATCATGCCGACCCAGCGGTCACGCAAAAGCAGCGTGGACCTGAAGCTTTCGGTAGTGCCGGAAGTGGTGGATGGCAAGCGCGTGGTGTTGGTGGACGATTCCATCATCCGCGGCACCACGATCCAGAAACGTATCGAAGTTCTGCGGCGAGCCGGCGCGAAAGAGGTGCATGTGCGCATTTCGTGTCCGCCCACGCGCGAGCCGTGTTTCTTCGGAATCGATTTCCCCGAGGCCTCTGAGCTGGTGGCTTCGGGCCGGTCAGAGTCTCAGATCTGCCGGTTGTGCGGCGCGGATTCGCTGGGTTATTTGAGCCTCGATGGGCTGCGTTCGGCGCTGAATAATCCCGAGCACTTTTGCATGGGATGTTTTACCGGCCATTACGTGTGTAATACGCAACATGTTGTCTGCAAGCATGCTCTGGAACGTAACGGGCCTGAGAATTTGGAAGATCGCCATCACCGGTATGGCGTGATGATGCAATAGCGGTAGGGACGGTTCCCCGAACCGTCCGCGGACGCCGACGGCGGGCGTCCCTGACAGTGATAGCCGAGTGATGATTTGAGGTGAGAATGAGTCAGAAAGACGCGAGTTGTTATCCTGAGAGGCAGGGCCTGTACGATCCCTCGTTCGAGAAGGACGCCTGCGGTGTGGGAATGGTCTGCAGCTTGAAGGGCGAGAAGTCTCACGATATCGTGGATAAGGCGCTTCAGGTGTTGGCGAATCTCGAGCACCGTGGTGCGACAGGGTATGATCCCGAGACCGGCGACGGCGCGGGTATTCTGCTTCAAGTTCCGCATGCGTTCTTCAGTTCCGTCGTGAAAGGTCTGCCCGAGGCGGGCGCTTATGGCGTGGGCATGGTGTTCCTGCCGCAGAACGCGAAGAGTCGGACGGTTTGCGAGCAGACGCTTGAGCGGCACGTGCGGGCCGAGGGGCTGGAGATTATCGCCTGGCGCGATGTGCCGGTGCGGCCTGAGGCGGTCGGCGAACTGGGGCGTGGCTCGATGCCGTTTATCCGGCAGGTTTTTGTGGGCTGCGGCAAGGTCGCGGCAGAGCGCCTGGACCGTCATCTCTTCATCGCGCGCAAGTTGGCGGAGAACGAGGTCCGGATCAGCGGGCTCGATGGGCGCGAGCAGTTTTATCTGCCGAGCTGCGCCTCTAAGGTGATCGTGTACAAGGGCCTGATGCGTTCTTTCCGCGTGGCGCAGTTTTATCCTGATTTGGAAAGCCCGCTCGTCGTTTCCGCATTGGCGCTTGTGCATCAGCGTTACAGCACGAATACGTTTCCGGCCTGGCCGCTGGCGCAGCCCTTCCGTTTCATCAGCCACAACGGCGAGATCAATACGCTGCGCGGCAACATGAACTGGATGACCGCGCGGCAGGGGCTTCTCAAGTCCGAACTGTTCGGCACAGGGCTTGAGCGCCTGTTCCCGATCCTGACCGAGGGCGCGAGCGATTCCGCGATTCTCGATAACGCCATCGAGTTGCTTTACCACGCCGGCCGCACGCTGCCGCACGCCGTGATGATGCTGATCCCCGAGGCGTGGCACCATCACACCGAGATGAGTCCCGACAAGAAGGCTTTCTATGAATATCACGCCTGCCTCATGGAGCCGTGGGACGGCCCGGCCTCAATCCCCTTCACGGACGGTCAGGTCATCGGCGCCGTGCTTGATCGCAACGGGTTGAGGCCTTCGCGCTACACCGTGACCAAGGACGGGCTGGTGATTCTGGGCTCCGAGACGGGCGTGCTCGAGATCGATCCCTCGAACGTTGCCCGCAAGGGGCGTCTTCAGCCGGGCCGTATGTTTCTGGTTGATACGCGGCAGGGGCGCATTATCGACGATGAGGAGGTCAAGGCGCAGCTCGCTGACAGCAAGCCGTATGCGCAGTGGCTCTCGCAAAATCTGATGGATTTGGAGGCGTTGCCGCAGCCCGAAGGGGAATCGCGGCTCGCGCTGGAGGGCGATGCCCTGACGGCGCGGCAGAGGCTCTTCGGCTATAGCATGGAGGATCTGAAGATCACGCTGGCGCCGATGGGCCGCACCGGAGCCGAGCCCATGGGCTCGATGGGTAACGATGCGCCGCTTGCGGTGCTCTCAAGCCGTTCCCGTCTTTTCTTCGACTATTTTCACCAGTTGTTCGCGCAAGTCACCAATCCGCCGCTCGACGCGATCCGCGAAGAACTGGTCACCTCGCTGCTGTCCTATCTCGGCAAGCAGGGCAACCTGCTGACCGAAACGCCCGAGCTGTGCCGTCTCTTGCGCGTGCGGCAGCCGCTGCTTTCCGAGGCCGAGCTGGTCAAAATCCGTGACGCGGACAACGCGATTGTTCGCAGTGTGACGCTGCCGGTCCTGTTTGCGGCGGAAGGGCACGGCTCCGCGCTGAAAAGCGCGCTCGACACGTTGTGTGCCCAAGCCGAAGCGGCGGTCGCTAAGGGCAAGACGTTCCTGATTCTATCCGACCGCGAAGCGGACAAGGCGCGGGCTCCGATCCCCTCCCTGTTGGCGCTCTCGGCCGTGCATCAGCATCTGGTGCGTCAACAGTTGCGTGCGCATGTGGCCTTGGTGGTGGATACGGGCGACCCGCGCGAGGTGCATCATTTCGCGACGCTGATCGGGTTCGGCGCTGACGCGGTCTGTCCGTATATGGCCTATGCCACGCTGCGTGACCTGTGTGGGCGCAAGCTCTATATTGAAGACGAGCCCGAAGAGGCCTGCGCCCATTTCATCAAGGCGGTCAACAAGGGCCTGCTCAAGGTGATGTCCAAGATGGGCATCTCCACCTTGCAGAGCTACCGCGGTGCCCAGATTTTCGAGGCCGTTGGTCTCAACAGCGAGGTGACGTCGCAATATTTTTCCGGCACCGTCTCGCGCGTGCAGGGCATCGGCCTGGAGCAAATCGCGGAAGAGGCTTTGCGCAACCATGCGGCGTGTTTCGAGTCGCCGGTTCCGGGTACGCCCGACCTGCCCGCGGGCGGCATCTACCAGTGGCGGCGTGATGGCGAGGCGCACCTGTACAATCCCGCCACCATCGCTTTGTTGCAGCAGGCCGTGCAGAAGGACGACGCCGAGATCTTCAGGCAGTACGTGAACCGCGTTTGCGGCGAGCAGTCCGACCTGTGTACCTTGCGCGGGTTGTTCAGGCTGAAGAAAGCGTCACAGCCCGTGCCTCTGGAGGAGGTTGAGCCGTGGACGGCCATCGTCAAGCGCTTCAAGACCGGCGCGATGTCCTACGGTTCCATCAGCCGTCAGGCGCACGAGACGCTGGCGATCGCCATGAACCGTATCGGCGGTTGCAGTAACAGCGGCGAGGGCGGCGAAGCGTCCGAGCGTTACAGGCCGGACCCGGAGGGAAACTGGCGCATCAGCATGATCAAGCAGGTGGCTTCGGGGCGTTTCGGCGTGACGAGCCACTATCTGGTCAACGCTCGGGAGTTGCAGATCAAGATGGCGCAGGGCGCGAAGCCCGGCGAAGGAGGTCAGTTGCCGGCAGAAAAGGTCTACCCGTGGATCGCCGCGACGCGGATGTCCACGCCCTATGTGCAGTTGATCTCGCCGCCGCCGCACCACGACATCTATTCGATTGAAGACTTGGCGCAGCTTATTCATGATCTTAAAAACGCCAATCCGGACGCGCGGATCAGCGTGAAGCTGGTCTCCGAGGCCGGTGTGGGTACTGTGGCTGCGGGCGTGGCCAAGGGTAAGGCGGACCTGATTTTGATCAGCGGCTGGGACGGCGGTACCGGAGCGTCTCCGATGACGGCTGTGAAGCACGCGGGTTTGCCGTGGGAACTGGGGCTGGCGGAGGCGCATCAGACGCTCCTGATCAATAAGCTGCGTAACCGCGTGAGGCTCGAGTGCGACGGCAAGCTGATGTGCGGACGTGATGTGGCCGTGGCCTGCCTGCTGGGTGCTGAAGAGTTCGGTTTCGCGACCGCGCCATTGGTGACGATGGGGTGCGTGATGATGCGTGTCTGCCACCTCAACACCTGCCCGCAGGGCATTGCCACACAGGACCCGCGCCTGAGTGGCAAGTTCAAGGGCAAGCCGGAATATGTGGTGAATTTCATGCGGTTCATTGCCGAGGATTTCCGCCGTGTGATGGCGGAGATGGGCTTCCGCACGGTCGACGAGATGGTGGGCCGCACCGACCTGCTCGAGATGCAGGCTGCCTTGGAGCACTGGAAGGCCAAAGGCTTGGATTACTCCTCGATTCTTCAGTCGGTTGCCTCTGAGCCCTCGGAGCGCCGCTGCACGCAGCAGCAGGATCACGGCATCGGCGACACGCTGGACCGCCAGCTGATCAAGTGGGCTGAGCCTGCTTTAGAGGGTGGTCAGCCGGTTAAGTTGACGGTCGATATCCGGAACGTCAACCGTACGATCGGCACCATGCTGAGTAGCGTGATTTCAAAAAAATACGGTGCTGCGGGATTGCCCGAAGACACGATCCGTATCACCTGTAAGGGAACGTGCGGACAGAGCTTCGGAGCCTTCGGCGCGAAAGGTTTGACGCTGGCGGTGGAGGGGGATGCGAACGACTATTTCGGCAAGGGGTTGTCAGGGGGCAAGCTAATCCTTCAGCCGCCCGCTAAGGCGTCGTATGCGGCCGAGAAAAACATCATTGTCGGCAATGTGGCGCTGTACGGCGCCACGCAGGGTGAGGCCTATATCCGCGGTTTGGCGGGCGAGCGTTTCTGCGTGCGCAACAGCGGTGTCAATGCGGTGGTCGAAGGTGTGGGTGACCACGGCTGCGAGTATATGACCGGCGGGCGTGTGGTGGTGCTGGGCACCACGGGACGTAACTTCGCGGCGGGCATGAGCGGTGGTATCGCGTATGTGCTGGATGAGAGTGGCCTGTTCGCCGAGAAACGATGCAACCGCGAGCTGGTGGACTTGGAGGAGCTGATCAGCCATACGGAGATCGAGGAGGTGCTGAACTTGATTCGCCGTCACCTCGAGTACACCGGAAGCCCGGTGGCGCAGCGCGTGATCAGCGAGTGGTATCAGCTGCGAGAGAAGTTCGTCAAGATCATGCCCCGCGATTACAAGCGCGCCTTGGCGCGTCTGCAGCGTGAAGAGGCTGGAAGCATGATCGAATAGAGGCTGGCTCCAGGGCCTGCCCGAAGGAGGGATTTTTTATGGGGAAGATTACGGGTTTTATGGAATATGGGCGCCAGACGCCGGAGCAGCGTCCGGTCGAGGAGCGTCTGAACGATTTCAAAGAGGTCTACCGTCCGATGGACGAGGAGGCGATTATCCGTCAGGCGGCGCGCTGCATGGATTGCGGCGTGCCGTTTTGCCACAGCGGCTGTCCGCTGGGCAACCTCTGCCCGGAGTGGAACGATTTGGTCTATCGCGGTCAGTGGCAGATGGCGTGGGAGCGGCTTGCGGCCACCAATAACTTTCCGGAGTTCACGGGCCGGCTCTGTCCGGCCCTGTGCGAAGAGGCGTGTGTCCTCGGCATTCACGAGGCGCCCACAGCGATCCAGGTCATTGAGAAGACGATCATCGAATATGCCTTCACGCATGGTTTGGTCAAGCCCGTGATGCCGCTCAAACACACGGGCAAGCGTGTGGCGGTGGTGGGTTCAGGACCGGCCGGATTGGCTGCGGCGCAGCAGCTCAACCGTGCGGGGCACGAGGTGACGGTGTTCGAGAAGAGCGAGAAGCCCGGCGGGTTGTTGCGCTACGGTATCCCCGATTTCAAGCTCGAGAAGTGGGTCATCGACCGGCGGCTGGAAATCATGGCTGCGGAAGGGGTGAAGTTCGTCACCCATACGGATCCGTCATCGGAGATGCTGAAGAAGTTTGATGCGGTGGTGCTGGCGACCGGTTCGGGCAGGCCTCGCGATTTGCCGATTCCAGGACGGGAGTTGAGCGGCATCCACTTCGCGCTGGAGTACCTCACGCAGCAGAATCGTCTGTTGGGAACGAATCCGGACGGAACTGAGGCCTGGGGCAGAATCAATGCCAAAGGCAAGAGTGTGATCGTGATCGGTGGCGGCGATACCGGCAGCGATTGCGTCGGAACGGCGTTGCGTCAAGGCGCGAGCGAGGTTCACAGTTTTGAGTTGATGCCGATGCCGCCTGAGTCGCGCACGGAGGATCAGCCCTGGCCGTTCTGGCCGATGAAGTTGCGCACCAGTTCTTCTCATAAGGAGGGTGGCGATCGCTTTTGGAGCATCCTGACCAAGGAGTTCAAGGGTTACAACGGCCATGTGCGCTCGCTGGTGACAATCAACGTGGAATGGACGCAGCCGAAGAAGAAGGGCGAGCGCCCGCAGTTGCGGGAGAACCCCAACACGCGGCAGGAGTGGCACGCGGATCTCGTTTTCCTGGCCTTGGGGTTCTTGGGCCCGGAAACGGACAATGTGATTGCGCGGCTGGGCGTGGCTGTCGATGAGCGAAGCAACATCAAGACGGGTGCGGATTACCAGACCAACGTGCCGGGCGTGTTTGCCGCGGGCGATTCGCGCCGTGGGCAGTCGCTGATCGTTTGGGCGATTTCGGAAGGCCGCGAATGCGCGGTTGCGGCGGATACATGGCTCATGGGTTCGAGTAGCTTGCCTCGGCGGGCGGGCGTGGATTTAACGGCGGTAAAACGATAAGAGGGTCATATGAGTTGTAAGCATATCTTTGTGACTGGCGGCGTGGTTTCGTCGCTCGGCAAGGGGCTGACGGCGGCGTCGATCGGCTTGCTCTTGAAACGGCGGGGATACCGTATCCGCATGCAAAAGCTGGATCCTTATCTGAATGTCGATCCGGGCACGATGTCACCCTACCAGCACGGTGAAGTGTATGTGACGGAGGACGGGCGCGAAACCGATTTGGATTTGGGTCATTATGAGCGGTTCACCGGAATCGCCTGCGACCAGCACAGCAATTACACGACGGGCCGCATTTACAGTAACGTGATTGCGCGTGAGCGGGCGGGCGGGTATTTGGGCAAGACCGTTCAGGTCATTCCTCACGTCACGGATGAGATTAAGCGTGCGATCCGCGAGATTGAGGATGATCAGACCGATATCGCCATCACCGAAATTGGCGGCACGGCGGGCGATATCGAGTCGCAGCCTTATCTCGAGGCGATCCGGCAGTATCATCATGAGTTGGGTTCCGGCAACAGCCTCTTCATTCATCTGACGCTCGTTCCCTATATCCGTGCTGCGGGCGAGATGAAGACCAAGCCTTCCCAGCAGTCGGTCGGCATTCTGCGCTCGATCGGCATTGTGCCTGAAATGCTGATTTGCCGCTGTGAGCGTCCGTTCGCGGCCGAGCATCGCGCGAAGTTGGCGCTCTTCTGCGGCGTGCGGCCTGAACTGGTGATCGAAGAGTGTGATGTGGCGAATTCGATCTATGAGGTGCCGCTCGACCTGATGAAACAGCAGGTGGATGAAAAGATTCTCAGGCTCTTGGAGTTGCCGGTTCGCGAGTTGGACATGGCTGAGTGGAACGCGATGCTCGACCGTCTGATACGCCCGCCGAACGGCGAGGTGGAGATCGCTGTAGTGGGCAAATACATCAGCCTGCGCGATTCGTACAAGAGTATCTATGAGGCCCTCACGCACGGTGCGGTTGCGGCGGGCGTGAAACTCAACATCCGGATGATGGAGTCCGAAGAGATCGAGCAGAAAGGCGCGGCGGAAAAACTGAAGGGGGTGCATGGCGTTCTGGTTCCAGGCGGGTTCGGCATCCGTGGCGTCGAGGGCAAGATCGAGGCCATCCGCTATGCGCGCGAGAACAAGATTCCCTTCTTTGGCATCTGTCTGGGTATGCAGTGCGCCGTGATCGAGTTCAGCCGGCACGTGTGCGGGATGGAGGAGGCAAACAGCACCGAGTTGGCTCCGGGTACGCCGCAGCCGGTGATCTCGCTGCTCGACGAGCAGCGAGGCGTCACGGACATGGGGGGCACGATGCGCCTGGGTGCGTATCCGTGTTGCCTGAAGGCGGGCACGAAGGCGTCAGAGGCTTACGTTTCTGAACAGATTATGGAGCGCCACCGCCACCGTTACGAGTTTAATCCCTTGTACCGCGAAGTCTTGGAGAAGGGCGGGTTGGTCATCGCGGGTGTGTCGCCCGATGGCAACTTGGTCGAAGTCGTGGAACTGAAGGATCACCCGTGGTTTGTGGCGTGCCAATATCACCCCGAATTCAAGTCCATGCCGGTCGCGCCGCACCCGCTGTTTGCGGCCTTTGTGAAAGCGGCGGCAGCGCTCCGTTGAAGGAGCGCGGGCGGGGTTGAATCCCGCATACCGCAAAAATGTCGTTTTGCCGGTAACGGCCATACAAAAGAGTTTGAAAACCGGTGTTTGGGATGGCAATCATAATTCTTAGAAGCGCTTTTTGCCGCGGATTACAGTAAGATTCATATTTTGGCATGTCGCGTGCTAGGAACCTCTGTTGTCTACGGACGTTCACAAGAGTCAAATTGGAGAAACGCTATGAGCACCACGAGACAGAATGCAATCGAGTCGGCGATTCGTTACCGGAGCGGCGATGAGCCGGTTCAGGGTCGGGGACAGGTTAAAGATTACTTCGGGGTCAATGTCTTCAGCGACGATCAAATGAAGGCGCGGTTGCCGAAGGCGGTTTACAAGGCTTTGCGCAGGACCATCGAGGAGGGCGTGCCGCTGGACTTCGGCGTTGCGGACGTGGTGGCCTCGGCGATGAGCCAGTGGGCGATGGAGCGTGGGGCGACTCACTACGCGCATATCTTTTATCCGCTGACCGGTCTGACGGCCGAGAAGCACGACAGCTTTTTCAGCCCGGACAGCAAGAGTGGTGTGATCGCTGACTTTTCCGGAAAGCAGCTCATCCAGGGCGAGCCAGACGCCTCCAGTTTCCCGAGCGGTGGCATTCGGGCCACCTTTGAGGCCCGCGGCTACACGGCCTGGGACGTGACCAGCCCGGCCTATTTGACGGAAGGGCGGAACGGCAAGACGCTCTGTATCCCGACGGCGTTCTGCTCGTGGACGGGTGAGGCGCTCGACAAGAAGGTGCCGTTGCTGCGCTCCATGCAGGCGCTGAACAAGCAGGCGCAGCGCGTGCTCAAGCTCTTCGGCCATGACGATCCCGGCATGATCATCGCGAACGCCGGTCCCGAGCAGGAGTACTTCCTGATCGACCGCAGTTTCTACTATGCGCGTCCCGATTTGCTGAGCGCGGGCCGTACCCTGTTCGGCGCCCGTCCGCCCAAGGGGCAGGAGCTTGAAGACCAGTATTTCGGCACGATCCCTGAACGCGTGTTGGCGTTCATGATGGAGGTCGATACCGAGCTGTACAAGCTGGGTGTGCCGGTCAAGACCCGTCACAATGAAGTCGCTCCGGCTCAATACGAGATCGCGCCGGTGTTCGAGAGCGCGAATCTGGCTACGGATCACCAGTACCTCATCATGCAGACCTTGCAGAGCGTTGCCCCGAAATATGGTCTGGCGTGCCTGCTGCACGAAAAGCCTTTCGCGGGGATCAACGGTTCTGGCAAGCATCTGAACTGGTCGTTGGGCGGGGCAAAGGTCGGCAACCTGCTGAACCCTGGCGCTACGCCGCACGAGAACATGCAGTTCCTCGTGTTCTGCGCCGCCGCGATTCGCGCGGTCAATCAACACGCGGTGATGCTTCGCGGTTCCGTGGCCCATGCGGGCAACGATCATCGTCTGGGCGCAAACGAGGCGCCCCCCGCAATTATGTCGGTCTTCTTGGGCGAACAGCTCACGGATGTGTTTGAGCAGATCGCCGCTGGAGGAGCGAAACGGTCCAAGAAAATGGGCATGTTGACCGTCGGTGTCGATACGCTTCCGCCGTTGCCGCTGGATGCGACGGACCGTAACCGCACCAGTCCGTTCGCCTTTACCGGCAACCGTTTCGAGTTCCGTGCCGTCGGTTCCAGCCAGTCGATCGCCGGACCGCAGGTCGTTCTCAACACGATCATGGCCGAGTCGTTGGATTATGTCGCTTCAGAGCTTGAGAAGGCGCCGAAAGACCCCAAGAAGTTCAATGTGGCCGTCCAGAAGTTGCTGCAGAAGATGATTAGCGAGAATGACCGCGTGATCTTCAACGGCGACAACTACTCGGCCGAGTGGCGTGCCGAGGCGGCCCGTCGCGGTTTGCCGAATGCAAAGAGCACCCCCGAGGCGATCGACGCCATGAACGTCAAAGAGACGTACGAGGTGTTCGCGAAGTATGGTGTGCTGAGCCACCGCGAGGCTGAGAGCCGGTTCGAGATTTATCAGGAGAAGTATGTCAAGGACGTGCTGATTGAAGCGCGGTTGTGCCTGAACATGGCCCGCACCATGATCTTCCCGGCGGGCGTGAAGTACCAGAAGCTGCTGGCGCAGACCGCCGCAGCGCTGACGACGCTCGGCAAGTCGGGTTGTACGACCACGTTGGATGAGGTGGACAATCTCTTGGGCGGCTTGCAGAAGGCGATGCTGATGCTGGAAGATGCGGTGAAGGTTCCTGAGGGCTTGACGCATGCGCAGCAGTGCCGCTATCTGATCGGAACGGTCATCCCGGTGATGAACGATGTCCGGAAGGTGGCGGATGCGCTCGAGCACATCTGTGCGGACGATCTCTGGCCGCTGCCGACGTATCAGGAGATGCTGTTCATCCGTTAAGGCGAACGGTGTGGCACACGGCGGACGGGAGGAGCCTCCCGTTTTCCGCCGTGGCGCCGTAATTTGTTGAAAGGGGGGCTGGCGCATGCACAAGCAGTTCGGCTATTGCAGGGTCGGTGCGGCGGTGCCCCTCGTTTGTCCCGGTGCGGTGGAGAAGAACATCGCTTCGCTAGCGGCGCTGGCAAAGCAGGCTTCCGATGCCGGTGCGGATGTGCTTGTCTTTCCCGAGTTGTGCGTGACCGGCTACACGTGCGCCGATCTTTTCTTTCAATCGGCACTGCTTGATGCCGCCGAAAAAGGGCTTGAGAGTTTTCTCAAGAAGATCTGGCAGTTCGACACGGTTTTCATCTTGGGCTTGCCCGTGCGTCAAGACGGGCTCCTTTTCAACTGTGCGGTGGTCTGCCGGCAGGGCAATATTCTCGGAGTCGTTCCCAAGTCGCATCTCCCCAATACGCGGGAGTTTTACGAGAAGCGGTGGTTCTCGTCGTCGTTTTGTACACAGTCCAAAACCATCCGCCTGTGCGGTGAAGAGGTGCCGTTCGGCACGGACTTGATCTTCCAGTCGCTGGGCGTGACCGACTGTTGTGTGGGTGTGGAAATATGCGAGGACCTCTGGAGCCCGATCCCTCCCTGTACGCGTCAGGCGTTGAACGGTGCGACGGTGTTGTGTAACCTCTCAGCGAGTAACGAGCTGGTGGGTAAGCACGAGTATCGGCGTGAGCTGGTCGCGCAGCAGTCCGCGCGGTGTCTGTCAGCCTATGTCTACGCCGGCGCCGGAACAGGAGAGTCCAGCACGGATCTGGTTTTCGGGGGACACGCGCTGATCGCCGAGAACGGACGTATGCTGGCGGAAAGCCAAAGGTTCGAGCGTAAGCCCGATTTGATCTTGGCGGACGTGGATCTGGCCTTTCTCAAATTTGAGCGGCGTCAGAACAGCACCTACGCGCAATGCGCCTCGCAGGCGGAACCTGCCCGCAAAATCGTTTACGATGCAGCGGACGAGGAGCCGGTCTGCAAGGGTTTGATGCGCCTGGTCGAGCGCCATCCCTTTGTGCCGTCGGACGAGTCGGTCCGCAATCAGCGGTGCGAAGAGATTTTCGCCATACAGAGTACGGGCTTGGCCACGCGCTTGTTGCATGCCGGATGTCAGCGCGTGGTCATCGGTCTGTCTGGAGGGCTCGATTCCGCTTTGGCCCTGCTGGTCATCTGTGAGGCGTTTGAGCGTGCCGGGCTGGAGCGTGCTGGGATCACAGCGCTCACCCTGCCGGGCTTCGGAACCACCGAGCGAACCTTGGGCAATACGATCCATTTGTGCGGGGGGCTTGGCGTGTCGCTGGAGCGTGTCGATATTACCTCGGCGTGCAAGCAGCACCTTGCGGATATCGGGCACTCCGGCAAAGAGCATGATATCGCATACGAGAACACGCAGGCGCGAGAGCGCACGCAGATCCTCATGGACAAGGCCAACATGCTCAACGCTTTGGTGATTGGCACCGGCGATCTCTCGGAGCTGGCGTTGGGGTGGTGTACCTACAACGGCGACCACATGAGCATGTACGGGGTCAACAGCGGCGTGCCCAAAACGCTGGTCCGGTATCTGGTGCGCTGGGTTGCGGAGCATCGTTCGAATGAGCTGGCGTCTGCCGCGCTGTTTGATATTCTGGCAACGCCTGTCTCGCCCGAGCTGTTGCCTGCGGACAAAAATGGCCGAATCGCTCAGAAGACCGAAGAGGTGATCGGCCCTTATGAGCTGCACGACTTCTTTCTGTACCACCTTGTCCGCTGCGGCGCAACCGTGGAGAAGATCCGGTTTCTGGCGGGATTGGCGTTCAAAGACAGTTACCGCGCGGACGAGCTCGACCGCTGGCTCAAGCTCTTTATCAAACGGTTCTTCAGCCAGCAGTTCAAGCGCTCCTGCATGCCGGACGGGCCTAAGGTCGGGTCTCTCAATCTTTCGCCGCGCGGTGACTGGCGCATGCCCAGCGACGCATCCTCTGACGTTTGGCTGGCGGATCTTTAGTCGTCGTTTAAAACCGAGAGCGAACGCGATCAATGTGTGACAAAGTTCGCTCCAGCGCCTCCGCTGTGGAACGTTGCGAAAAGACGCCACACGCCGCCGCTCGCCCGCATTCCGATTCTTTGCGTAGCCGGTCGGGATCGGAAAGCAACTGAGCCCAGTAACGCGACAGTGTCTCGGGCCGCGAGTCTTCGGTGAGCACGCCGCAGTTTGCTGCTGCGGCGATTTCAGGGAAAGCCCCCTGAGCGGGCAGTACGACCGGTACGCCGGCAGCCATCGCCTCAACCGCATAGTAGCCGAACGCCTCTGGCGAAATTCCGCCCGGTACGCAAAGAAGCGTCAGCTCGGACAAAAACCCGAAGCGGTCGCGTGCGAAGCGGTCAGTCGAGATCGCGGCATCCCCGAGAAGCCCCGCATCAGCCAGTTTCCTTACCTGGTGTTTAAGAAAGTGTTTGTCCGCCGAAGGGCCTCCGGTCGCGCAAAGTCGCACGCCGGCGAAGTGCGGGTCACGTCGTAACAGGATGAACGCATCGACGAAGCGGTCAAAGCCTTCTTCGGCAGAGAGGCGTGAGAGGAACCCGATGGTTGCGGGCTGTCGCGTCACATCGGACAGACGGTAAGCGGCAGGGTCAAGGCCGGGGAATACCACCTTCACGCGAGAGGCCTCGAGCGCGAGTTGTGGTGCCATGCGTTCAGCATACGCTGCGCTGACCGCAATGAAACAATCAATGTCGCGCGCGTCAGTCGCCATAACGTTCAGCGCGGCGTTGCGGAGCGTGGGGTCCATGGCGTCCGTCCAGACGTGTTCATCTTGCAGCCAACAGACGATCGGGCATTGCGCGGCTTGTTTGAGCGTGCGGGCCAAGCCCGCGAGCAGGGCGTTGGACAGCACGATCACCTCGGGTTTCTCGTCGGCCGGCAATCCCGCTACCCACTCGGCGACCAGCCGTAGTTCATCAGCCTGCTTGCCGTCCGGGCCACGCAGCATCGAGAGGGTCAGATCCTCCAAACCGGCGGCGGACGTGGAATTCGCGAAAAGGGCCGCGAGCCGCAGGACCGGCCAACTGTCCAACGGCTTGAACCACACGCGGGGAATTTTGCGCAGCAAGGCGAATTTGTGGCGAAGGTAAAGGGAAACTGCGCCGTAAAATACCGGGACCTTATCCGGCGCAGGCATGTGCGCAGTGGCGGGCAGGTAGAGAGGCATGAGCGTGACGGCATGGCCGCGTTGGCGAAGCGCCTCGGCCACCGCCATGTCGCGCAGGCAGTTCTGACAGTAGAAAGAACCGCCTGACCCCGGCTGAATTGAGAGTATTCGCATGAGGCCCTCCGATATCCATCAGAATAGCAGGAAGGCGGCACCGCGTCGAGGCACGGGAACGGCACGGTCAGCCGACGGTCAGCCGATTGCCGCGGAACCCGTTTCGCGTGTGCGGATGCGGATGCATTCGTCCATCGGCATGATGAAAATCTTTCCGTCCCCGATGTGTCCACTCTGGGCTGCTTTGATGATTGCGTCGACGGTGATCTTTACAAAGTCGTCGTTGACGGCGATTTCCAGGCGGACCTTCTCCAACAGGTTCACCTTTCGGATCTGCCCGCGGTAGCTTTCGGAGAACCCCATCTGTTTGCCGCAGCCGCGCACGCGACTTACGGTCATTTTGTGGACTTCGGCGTTGAAAAGAGCCTCTTTCACGGCATCCAAACGTTCGGGCTGGATCACGGCGACAATCATTTTCATGGCTGGGTTTCCTTTCGCGGCGGTCAGGGAATAGGCAGGGTGCTTAGAGCGCTTCCTCGGGTTGGGATTCGATCATGTGAACCGCAAGGTCCGCGCCGACCAGCTCCTCATGTTCGCTCAGGCGGATTCCGACCGTACGTTTAAGCAGTCCGTAAACCAGTGTGCTCGCACACAGGCAGACCAACACGACACCTCCGGTTACGAGCAGTTGCGAGAAAAACGAGACCCCGCCCATGCCGCCAAGCGCCTTCTGTCCGAAGATGCCGCAGGCGATGCCGCCCCACGCTCCGCACGCACCGTGCAGGGGCCAAACGCCCAGCACGTCGTCGATGCGCCACCGGTTGGTCTCAGCCTGGAAAAGGAAGACGAATAGCGCCCCGGCCGCCGCACCGACCGTTAACGCGCTGATGGGATGGTAAAGGTCGGAACCCGCACAGACCGCCACTAGGCCGGCCAAGGCACCGTTATGGACAAAGCCGGCATCGTTGCGGCTGATGAAAAGCGCCGCCAATGTACCCCCGACCATGGCCATCAGGGAGTTGATGGCCACCACGCCGGAAATGGCTGACAGCTTTCCGGCGCTCATCACATTGAACCCGAACCAGCCAACGATCAAGACCCAACTCCCCAGCGCGAGAAAGGGAATGCTGCTCACCTTGATGGAATCCGATTCGTAACGTTTCATGCGGGCACCCAAAAGAAACACGGCCGGCAACGCCAGCCATCCGCCGACCGCATGCACGACGACCGACCCCGCAAAATCATGAAAAGGGGCACCCGCCACACGTGCCAGCCAACCCTCCGAACCCGCCAGCGCGTCGCTCATGCGCCCCCACGTCACGCCCTCGATCAGAGGGTACACCAGTCCGACAAAGATTGCGCCGGCTGCCGCGTTGGTCCAGAACTTCGCGCGCTCGGCGATGCCGCCGGAAATGATGGCCGGAATGCACGCGGCGAAACCCAGCAGCAGGAAGAAGCGTACGTACTCCACACCGTGATTCGCCGCCATCGTCTCCAGTGGCGCTAAAAAAGAAACGCCCCGGGAGATGGGATAGCCGATCAGGAAATAAACCAGGGTCGAAAACGCCCACTCGCAGATGATCTTGTTCAGCGCATTCACCTGATTCTTGTGGCGTACCGAGCCGACTTCGAGAAACGCGAATCCGGCATGCATGGCCAGGATCATGATCGCGCCAATCAGAACAAACAGCGTGTCGGAGGTCTTAACAACCTCGGCGGCGGCGGGCAATTCTTCAGCCCGTGCCGTTAACGCGCAGAACCCGAATAATCCCGTCATCACCGCTAGCGACATCCTGTTCAGACGCATTGCTTTTTCCTCTTTTTTATGTTCATCGCACAGCGCCTGTTTGTTGTGACATCCGGCGGTGTCCCAAACTGTGCCAAGTGTGAGTGAAGGCGCCTCACTCTGTGAAAACACGAGCCAGCAGGTAATGTGCCAATAATGTTAACGGGACCTGCCTAATGTCCGGATGAAAGACATTTTAGTATTCTAATAAAGATTAAGGCGAAAAAGCCGCGCAAGCGGTGTGAAAAAAAGAAAACGGCCGTAACCGGGACTGATACGGAGTCTGATGTCGAACAAACGGTTTTGTCGCTAATGTTGCAAAGCTGTCGGTGCTGAAGGAAGTTTCGGGCGGGGGATCGACATCTTTGTCCCTATCGTTTGGAGATGATCGCCAACGGTATTTGGTGCTGATGACTCAGGTTCCCTGAACGGATTCATGAAAAGCAAAAAATAATCAATCGACGCACTTGACGATAGGAGGGGGACCTGTAAGAATATCAAACATTACAAATGAGTAGCGCTTGGCACATATTGCAACGTGTTATCGTTGTCGCCCTTGCGGCGATTTCACTCCTCATGGCTGCGCATACGTTGGCGTGCCATAACGAGAATATGTTGGCGGGACATGACGACGAAGGTTGCTCGGCGACGGAATGCGTCTGCGTGTGTGCCTGCCATGCCGCGTTGGAGCCTAGCTCGGGTCTGGACCTCTGCCTTCCGGAGTTGCTCTTCGTTCTTCCTTCCGAGTATGTGACCTTGCTCGGCACGTCGGTGCCTGCCGACATCTTCCGACCGCCCCTCGCACACAGTTAACCTGCTGTCCGGCGCCTGTGCAAGGCGTTGGGTAAATGTGCGTGTCTCTTGTTCATTGCGAGTATCGGAATTTGTCGAATCATGAATCTTTCTACCCTATTCTGGGCACCTTTGTGCCCGTGCGTAATCATGCTGTGTGCTTTCGCACTTCAGGCGGCTGAGCCTGGCGCAACCCGGACCTTGACGATCGAAGAGTGTCTGCGGCGTGTGACGGAACGGAGTCCGGAACTCAAATCCGGAACGCTTAAGACCGAGTCGGCCGAGCGGCGGACCAATCAGGCGGCAAGGCGCATCAATCCCCGTCTGCAAACGGAAGTCGAGAATGTGGCTGGCTCGGGTGCTGTCGAAGGCGTCGATGCCGCCGAGACCACGGTGGCGGTCTCGCAGGAACTTGAGCTCGGTGGGAAGCGCCGGCATAGGACGGCGGTGGCTGAGGCAGAGATGGCGGTAAGCCGTGCGGAGCAGGCCGTGCGTCTGCGCACGGCCCTGTACGAGACGCGCTGCGCCGCGCTGGCCGTGCAGAGCGCCCAGGAAAAGACCCGCCTCGCCGAGGAGGCTCTGGCGCTGACCCGGGAGACGGAGTCCGTGGCCGAGGCCCGCGTGAAGGCGGGCAAGGCGACGGCTCTGGAGACGGAACGCGCCCGCGCCGAAACCGCGAAAGCGGAGATCGAACTGGAGGTGATGAAGGCCGTACAGCGCGACGCGGTCCGTGGTCTGGCCCTGCTCTGGGGTGAGGCTGAGCCGTCGTTCGATGCGGTAACCGGTCTGTTCGATGCGGAGACGGCGTCGTTGCAGCCTTTGGACGCGCTGCTTTTGAAGGCGTCTTCGAACCCAGAACTGCTGGCCGCAGAAGCGCAGACGCGCACTTACGAGGCGCGGATCGGCGCGGAACGTGCGGCGCGTGTGTCGAACGTGGAACTGAGCGCCGGAGTGCGGCGGTTCGAGGAGGGCGGGGACTTCGGCTTTGTAGCCGGGGCGGGCATCGAACTTCCGTTCCACACGCGCAACATGGACGGCGTGCGCGCAGCCGAGGCGGAGGCGGAGGCGGCGCGTTTGGACGCGATCGCGGCGCGGCTGAAAAGCGAGGGCCGTGTCCGGCAGCTTTACGCGCGTCTGGGTACGCTCGTGGCAAAGACAGCCAGGCTGAAAGGGACGGTCATGCCGCTTGCCGAACGCACCCTCGCCCTTGTGAGGGAAGCTCACAAACAGGGCAAGGCGGGGTATCTCGACGTGCTCGAGGCCCGGCGCTCGCTGGTGGAGACGCGTCTTCAACTCATTGAAACCGTGACTGAGTGCAGAGGCATGAGTATCGACCTCGGTCGACTCACCGGCACCGATTTTTCAACCCTTTAACCATTCTTTAAGGCATTATTCCATGAAACAAACCACGATCACGCTTGTTGTGCTGGCGGCCTTTGCCGCCGCCCCCCTGTTTGCCGAAGACAAACACGATCACAGCGAACCCAAAACGCGCACGGAGGAGGAGCTCTTCACCGTCAAGTGCGAGTGTAACATCCCGCAATATACCTGCGACGAATGCCGTTACGAGCTCGGGCTGGTCAAACTTGACGCGTCACTCATCGCCGCACCGGGCAAAGCTGGCCTGGTCAAGGTGCTCCCCGTCACGAAGCGGAACGCGCAATCACTGTTGTCGCTTAACGGCGAAATCGCGCTGAACGAAGCGGCTCTCTGGCATGTCTCGCCGCGTGTCTCCGGCAACGTGCGTGCGATCAAGACCGACTTGGGCAAAACGGTCAAAAAAGGCGACGTGCTGTTCGAGATTGAAAGCCCCGAACTCGGGCTTGCGGTCGGCATGTACCGCAAGAACAAGGCGCTTGCGGCGCTCGCGTTAAAGAACCTCGAGCGCGAAAAGTCGCTCGTGGCCCAGAAACTGAGCCCTGAAGCCGATGCGGTGGATGCGCAGATGAAATACGACGAGTATCGCGTGGAGCTCGAGTCTGCCGGGAACGCGCTTGGCGTTATGGGGTTGGATGCGAAGGCCATCGCGGCTCTGACGGCGGACGGGCAGGCAGGCAAGCCGAGCGTGTTGCCGGTGCAGGCGCCGCAGAGCGGCACCGTGATCCAGAAACACCTTGATATGGGCGAGACCATTGAAAGGGGCAAGGACGTCCTGACCGTCGCGGACCTCTCCTCCGTCTGGGTCTGGCTGAAGGTCTATGAGGGCGACCTCGCTGTCTTGGCTTCCGAGGCGAAAAAAGGTGCCTTGCGCGTGCAGATCGCGGTGTCTTCGCTCCCTGAACGGACGTTCGAGGGCAAGATCGATTTGATCAGTGCGATCATGGATGAGGATACCCGCACGGTCAAAATCCGTTCCGTTCTCGCGAACGCTGACGGCCTGCTGCGTCCCGGCATGTTCTGCGCGGCCAACATAGTGTTCGAGACAGCAGAAAAAGTGATTGCCGTACCCAAGAACGCAGTGATGTTTGATGAAGGCAAATACTTCGTGTTCCGCATGGTGCGCGACGGTTTTGCTCTCCGCGCGGACGTTGAGCCCGGACGGGTGTTCGCCGACAGCATCGAGATCACACGCGGTCTGAATGAAGGCGCGCGGATCGTCACGGAAGGCGCGTTCGTCCTCAAGTCTGATGTGCTGCGGGCCAAAATGGGAGCCGGTTGCGCGGACTAGCCTGAACAGTGAATGGGTTTTAAACGATAGACGGTTCTCCTGACGGTTCAAACCGTTTATACCCTTCCGGAGTTAAGGATCACTTTTATGTTGAGTAATTTCATCAAGTTCGTTTTGTCGCAGCGGCTCATGGTCATCATGGCCGCCGCCGCGGTGTCTGTTGCGGGCGTGATCGCCTGGCAGATGCTGCCTATCGACGCCTTCCCGGACGTGACCAACGTGCAGGTCATGGTGCTTGCGGATGTGCCGGGGCTTGCCTCCGTGGATGTGGAGCAGCGCGTGACGTTTCCTGTGGAGAAGTCGCTGCAGGGGCTTCCTAAAGTCCGCCAGGTTCGCTCCATGTCCAAAGCCGGCTTTTCGCAGGTCATCGTGGTCTTCGAGGATGACATCGACACCTACTTCGCGCGGCAGCTGGTCTTCGAGCGGCTTCAGGCCGCGAAGGAACAGCTCCCGGCGGGGGTTGAGCCGGAAATGGGCCCGATCAGCACGGGGCTGGGGGAGATCTATCAGTACACGCTGGAGAGCGATACGCGGTCGCCGATGGAGCTGAGGACCATCCAGGACTGGCTGGTCTCGCCTCAACTGCGCTCGCTTGCCGGGGTCAACGAGGTCAACAGTTTCGGCGGGTTCGTTAAGCAGTACCAGGTCTTGGTTGAGCCTTCGCGTTTGTTGAAGTACAAGCTCACGTTGGCGGACGTGCTTGTCGGGTTGGAAAGGAACAACGCCAATTCCGGCGGCAGTTTCCTCACGCGCGGCTGGGAACAGTCCTATGTGCGGGGTGTCGGTCTTTTTCAGGACAGCTCCGATATCGAGAACGTGGTGTTGCACGCGAAGGACGGTACGCCCGTCTACCTGAAGGATGTGGCGGAGGTGAAGATCGGCCCGCAGACAAGGCAGGGCGCCGTGTCCAAGGACGGCAAGGGCGAAACAGTCGCGGGTATGGTGATCATGTTGCGCGGGGCGAACTCAAAGATCGTCGTGGACAGCGTCAAGAAGGCGATTCCGGCGATCCAAGCCAGCCTGCCCAAGGATGTTGTCATCAAACCCTTTTATGACCGCACCTCGCTGATTCAGGCCTGCATCAAGACGGTTTCGGATGCCCTGATGCAGGGTGGCGTCTTCGTTGTGCTGGTGCTGTTCCTGTTTCTCGGCAATTTCCGCGGAGCCATCATCGTGGCGCTGGCCCTGCCCTTCACGGCCTTTATCACCTTCATTCTGATGGGCTGGCAGGGCGTAACGGCGAACCTGATGAGTTTGGGCGGCCTCGCTCTTGCGCTGGGCATGGTGGTGGACGCGTCGATCGTGGTGACCGAGAACGTTGCGCGGCTCCTGTCCGAACGGTCCGGCCAGAAAGTCCTCAAGGGGACGGTCGTGTACGAGGCCATCGTTGAGGTCGCGCGGCCCATCGTTTTCGCGATCCTGATTATCGTTGTGGTCCTCCTGCCGCTCTTCACGCTGGAGCAGATGGAAGGCAAGATGTTTAAGCCGCTGGCGACGACGATGTGTTTCGCCATGGCCGGTTCTCTGGTCGCCGCGCTCACCATCGTCCCAGTCCTGTGTTCGCTCTTTCTGAAGGGGCAGAAGACAACGCGCGATAATTTCAGCATCCGCGTCCTGAAAGTCGTGTATCTGCCGGTTCTCTCGCTCGCCCTGAGGTTCCGGTGGGCCACCGTGGCTATCGCGGCCGCGCTCTTCGGGGCCACCCTGTTCCTGATCCCCCGGCTCGGAACGGAATTCCTGCCGCAGCTTGACGAGGGTGCGCTTGCGATCAACTGCGTGCGTCTGCCGTCCGCCTCGCTGGATGGGTCGGTCGCGGTGGGGACTGTGATGGAGCAGCGGATTCTTAAATTCCCCGAGGTTGAGACCGTCGTGACGAAGACCGGACGCGCCGAAATCTCGGAGGATCCTATGGGCCCCGAGCAGAATGACTTCGTGATTATGCTGCACCCGGAGAAAGAGTGGAAGACGGGCCGTACCAAAGAGCAGTTGGTTGATGCTCTCAAGGCGGATCTGGCGGTGATGCCGGGTGTGCGGCTTTCGTTCTCGCAGCCGATCGCACTGCGCGTCAATGAATTGATCTCGGGCGTTAAGAGCGATCTGGCCGTGAAGGTGTACGGCCCCGATCTGGATGTGCTCAAGCCGCAGGCGGACAAGATTGCCGCCATCATGGGCGGCATCCGTGGCGCCGCAGACGTCAAGGTCGAACAGATCTCGGGGGCTGCCCAGGTGGAGATCATCGCGGACCGCAAGGCCATCGCGCGTTACAAGATCGATCTTGCCGATATCAACGAGCTGATTGAGACGGCGGTCGGCGGTAAGGTCGCCACCACGATGATCGAAGGGCAGATGCGCTTCGCTGTGCTTGTCCGGTTTCCCGAGAAGGACCGCAACGACATCGCGGCGTTGGGCCGTCTGCTGGTGCCGGCTCCCGACGGCACGCGTGTGCCGCTCTCTCGGTTGGCCAAAATTGTTGAAACGGAAAGTCCCGCTCAGGTGAGCCGCGAGAAAGGAATGCGCCGCGTGGTGGTGGAGTGTAACATCCGCGGCCGGGACATGGGAAGCTTTGTGGCGGAGGCGCAGAGCAGCCTTCAGTCGCTTGCGCAGGCGTTGCCGACCGGTTACTTCGTTGAATACGGTGGCCAGTTTGAGAATCAACAGCGCGCCATGCAGCGGCTGGGGGTGGTTGTGCCGGTCTCCATTCTGCTCATCTTCCTGATGCTCTTCTCGGCCCTTGGCTCGGTCAGGAGCGCCTTCCTGGTGATCGTGAACCTGCCGTTCGCGCTGGTGGGCGGCATCTTGACGATGATCGCGCTCAAGATCAATCTGAGTGTCTCCACAGCCATCGGCTTTATCGTGCTGTTCGGCACGGCCGTGGAGAATGGCGTGATGCTGGTGACCTTCTTCAATCAGCTCCGCCAGGAAGGGCTGAGTACGGTGGACGCGGTGCGCAGAGGATGCGAACTGCGCCTGAGGCCTCTGATGATGACTACGCTGACCACGTTGTTGGGCCTGTTGCCGATGATCTACGCGACGGGCAGCGGGTCGGAGATCCAGCGGCCGCTGGCTGCGGTGATCCTGGGCGGGCTGGCCTCGTCTCTGGTGCTCACGCTGATCGTGCTGCCGGCGATCTATCATATTGCGGAGTCCCGGCGAGAACGTGCCGAAGCGAAAAATCAACCCGTGTAATCTTCAGCCGAAAGAAAAGACAAATGAAACAGATCAACGCTTACATCCAGCCGTTTATGGTTGACAAGGTAGTCGACGCTCTGCGGAGCGCGGGTATACACGGCATGACGATGTTCCCCTGTAGCGGTTTCGGACACTTGGCCTCCGCGCCCGGACTCCATTGCGAAGAGAGCGCGGACCTGAGAGGGTTTGTCAACAAGACCAAGCTGGAAATCGTTTGCGCCGACGCCGACAAAGATGCCATCCTGGCCGTCATCCGCGAGCATGCCCGTACGGGGCGGCACGGCGACGGCAAAATCTTCGTGTCAACGGTCGATGAGGCGGAAGATATCCGCACCGGTGCGAAGGGCGGGGACGTGGTTTGACCCGGCCGTGTGTGGCATTGTCAATACACACTTAAGCCGAAGCCCCGGCGCATTCCGGCCCGCAAGAAGGCCCGGAATGCGTTGCGTCCGCGATAGAAGTCTGAGCGTGTCCTAGGCTTCGGATTTCATGTCGCGGGCCATGAGGGTTTCGACGGCGGTACGGGCCGAAAAACCTTTGTGGCAAAGGGCGTACACGATATCGGTGATGGGCATTTCCACGCCATGCTTTAGGCCGAGGGTGTGGATGACCTTTGCGTTCCAAACGCCTTCGGCCACCATGTTCATGCTGCCGAGAATCGTGTCGATACGCTCGCCGCGTCCCAGACGTTCGCCGACCGAATGGTTGCGGCTGTGGCGGCTGGTACAGGTGACGATCAGGTCGCCCACGCCGCTCAACCCCGCGAACGTTGCCGGGGTCGCACCCAGCGCGATCCCGAAGCGCGTGATCTCCGCCAGGCCGCGCGTGATGAGCGCGGCGCGGGTGTTGTCGCCGAAGCCGAGCCCGTCCGACGCGCCTACCGCGATGGCGATGACGTTCTTGACCGCGCCGCCGATCTCCACGCCCAGGGGGTCGGATGAGGTGTAGACGCGGAAAAACGGGCCGCTGAAAAGTTGTTGAGCGCGTCTCGCTGACGCCTCATCCGCCGAAGCCGCCACCACGGCGGTCGGGATCTTGCGCGCGACCTCTTCGGCGTGGCTTGGGCCGGAAAGCACGGCAATGGTGTCTAGCCCGAGGATCGTTTGGGCGAGTTCGCTCATGCGGCAGTGGGAGTCTTCGCAAAGTCCCTTGGTCAGGCTGACTACGAGCATGTTTGCGGGGATCAGTCCTTTGAATTTTCCGCAGACTTCCGCAAAAAATTTTGAAGGTGTGGCGAGGACTACAACCTCCGCATCGGCAACGGCGGCCGCGGGATCGGCGGTCCAGCGTAAACGCTCAGGCAGCGTGATCCCGGGCAGGAAGCGCGTGTTCTCGCGGCACGCTTGTATGTCGTTGAGATAATCCGCGAAGGGTCCCCACAAGGTGATGGTGTGGCCGTAGGAGTCGAGAAGGCAGCCGATGGCCGTACCCCAGCCGCCGTCGCCGATAATCGTGATGTTCATAAGGAGGTTCCTGAAGGGCTTCTCTGGAGCCTAACTCTTTTTGCCGAAATGGAAACGCGACTCGGTGCCGGCGCGCAGGCGCGCGATATTGGAGCGGTGCTTCCAGATCGCCAAGAGTGCGAGGAGCGTCAAGACGCATGGAAACCAGATTCCGTGTTCTTTGAGGTGCAGGGGCCACACGGCAATGCCAAGGACCACGGCCGCCGTGATCGAGGCTACGGAAACATAGCGCGAGAGCAGGAAGGTGGCCAGCCACGCGGCGAAGGCGAGGCCCACGCCGATAGGTGAAAGCCCGAGCAGCAGCCCGGCACTGGTCGCCACGCCCTTGCCGCCCTTGAAGCCGAGGAAGCAGGTCCAGTTGTGCCCGACGACGGTCATGGCGCCGCAGAAAACGGGGAGAGCCATATTCTCGGCGCTGCCGCCTGCCAGCGTGGTGGCCAGAACCGGCACGAGCTTCACCCCGCAGAGGCCCTTGAGGAAGTCGAGCGCAAAAGTCAGGATGCCCAGCGGTTTGCTGACGGAACGGAAAACGTTGGTGGCGCCAATGTTGCCGCTGCCGAGCGTTCGGATGTCTTTGCCGCAGGCCTTCGCGATCAGGAATCCGAAAGGGATCGAACCCAGCAAGTAGGCGGCTGCCCCGCCGGTCAGCCATAGGAGCGTGGTTGTCATGGGTCGAAGTGTAACAAAACCCCGGTTCGTTTGCATCCGTCCGGTTTTTAGAAAAAAAGAATACGGGCTGGACAGACGGCACGGGTTTCAGGTATAAGTGTTACTACATGGAGAAACGCATGTGCGGTTTTTCTGAAAGGACACTCACGCTGGAGAAAGAGACGGTATGAAAAAAGTGTTAGGGATGGCTCTTTGTGCGGGTCTGGCCGGGACGGTTTGTGCCCAAGAGGTCAAGCCCGCAGCTGCGACGGCTGCGACAAATACGGCGGTTGTGACAGAAGCGGCGAAACCCGCGGCCGGTGCGCCGGAAGCGAAAGTGGACAAGGGTGCTTTGGACTGGGATGCGGGTGCCGATCTTCGGGTGCGCCAAGAGGCCAGCGACAACCTTCCGAGAAGGGGCGGTTCGACGTATCCTAACGCGAACTATCTGCGTATCCGCCCGCGCGTCTGGGGCCAGGTGAAGAACGAGGATTTCAAGCTCTACATGCGGCTTGCCGATGAGTCCCGCGAATATTTCCAGCCGAGCGAAAGCAAGAACTATCAGACGCCGGATGAGCTGTTGGTCGATAATCTCTACCTGGATGTCTACAACCTGTTCAACGATTGGGTTGACCTGCGTATCGGCCGGCAGGATTTCTATGGTCCGAACGGGCCGACCTATGGAGCCGGACGTGTGATTTGTGACGGCACGCCGTTTGACGGGTCGCGCACGATCTTCATGGATGCGATCAAGGCGACGGTCAAATTTGACGAGAAGAACACGCTTGACCTGCTGGCGATCTACAACAGCCCGGATACCGAGCTGAGCTGGGGCCATCCCTATCGGGCAGATGGGTCGGAGTACGATGAGCGTCCGTTGACCTCGATCGATCCGCGAAGCACCGACATGGCTGAGTATGGCGGCGGCCTGTATTTCAGATCAAAAGAGATCGAAGGGGTCCCGTTTGAACTGTATTATTTCAATAAGCGGGAGACCAAGGCCCGGCTGCCGACCGGGGCAAAATTGCCGGGGCGCATTAACCACACCTTGGGTGCGCGCGTGATGCCCAAACTGACCGAGACGGTCTCCGCCGAACTCGAAGGTGCGGCGCAGGCTGGCGAAAAAGACGGCGGCGCCTCGACCTCCGGTTATATGGGATATGCGGGTCTGACCTATACGCCTCTGGTGGATATGACCGCCAAGCCTTTCTTCACCGGCTCGCTTTACTATTTGTCGGGGGATAAGGATCGCGATGCGAAAGGCGATAACGACACCGCCTGGGACCCTCTGTGGGCGCGCTGGCCGCAGTTCAGCGAGCTGTACGTTTATAGCTTTATGTATGGCGCGGGATATTGGTCCAACCTGATCTATCCAAGTTTGGAGTCGGGGGTTGGCTTTGCGCCGGGACATAAGGTGCGCGGAAGCGTTGGCCCGATGTACGTTGCGGCGGATGACGAGCTGGGTGGCGGCGATGGGACCCTGTTAGGCTGGCTGGGTGTGATCCGCTACGATTTCCCGCTCTTCAAAAACATCTTCGGTAAGCGCGGTGACCTCTCGGGCCACATAACGGCCGAAGTGTTGGATCCGGGCGACTATTATGTCTCCGACGATCTCGCCTATTTCCTCCGTTGGGAAGTGATCGCGAAGTTCTAAGCCGCCGATTGCGGTAACCGGCTTGAGCCGCAAACGGTTCGTTTGCGGAGGACGATGAGTCACCTCAAGGCGGTTGCCGCACCCCCTGTTCTTTTCACGCCGTTGGCTTAAAAGGAGCTTTCGGCTGCGCGGTTTGCGATGTTATACTGAACCGCATGAAAAAATATTTTTCGCTGCTGGTTTCCGTCTCTGCGTCGCTGCTCGCTTTTTCCCTTTGCGCCGCTGAAAAATTGGTCTCCCCCGACGGTGCGCTCAAAGCCGTGTTCGACGTGCGCGACGGACAGCCCTTTTTTACGTTCACCTACAAAGACGCCAACGTTCTGGAACCCTCCGCTCTCGGACTCAACCTGCAGGACGCCTTCAGGGGCGGCCTCTCGCTTGCCGGAACCGCGCGTGATAATGTTGACTCCGAATGGAAGCCGGTCTGGGGCGAGCGGGCCGTCATACCCGAGCGTTACGCCGGTCTCACCGTTACGCTGAAGGAGAACGACGTGCGGGGCCGGACGATGCTTGTCGAACTCCGCGCATATAACGAGGGCTTCGCCGTGCGTTACCGGCTGCCGTTCTCCGATGTCGCCTGGCAGCTCGTCAGCGAGGTGACGGAGTTCCGCTTTCCGCAGGGCAGTGCCGCTTTTTCCGTTGCCGGAACAGAGGACACCTTTCCGCAGGAACCGGTCCCGCTTGCAGACCTGTCGAAGGCTTCCCTGGCACCCTTCACCGTGCGTCTGCCCGACGGTAAATACGCCTCCGTGCTTGAGGCCTTCGTCGTGAGCTATCCTCGCTGCCGGATTGAGAAACGCGAGAATGGCGCGGTCGGCATCCGGCTTCAGGGCAAGGCCGAAGGTCGCGGTGCCTTTACCACGCCTTGGCGCGTCGTGCTCCTCGGCGACAACGAGGCGCGCCTGATCGAGCATGAAACGCTGATTTCCACGCTCAATCCGCCTTGCGCCATAGCCGACACCTCTTGGATCAAACCCGGCCTCACGGTTTCCGACCACTACAACTGTCTGTTGAAGATGCCAGAGCTCAAGCAGGTCATCGACGTGGCTCACACCAATGGCTTCCGTTATCTCCAGCTTGACTGGGGCTGGTATGGCACCGAGTGGCCGTGGAACGACGCCGACCGCGCGAAGTTCCTGCAAGTCAATCCGTCCTGGTCGAACAACTTGGACTGGGTGGCCAATACCCGTGCCGATCCGTACACCGTCGCCAAGGGCCGTGTCCCTTACCGTCCGGACTGGAAGGACTTCCACACGGTTGTCGACCTCGACATCCCTGCGCTGGTGAAATACGCCCGCGAGCGCGACATGGGCGTCTGTCTCTACATGCACGGCGACGTGTTGCGTGCCCACGACATGGATAAGCTCTTCGCCCTCTACCAATCGTGGGGCCTCGCCGGACTCAAGCCCGGTTTTGTGCGTTACGGCACCGCAGAACAGACCGACTGGATCCGCTCGATGGTCGAAGCCGCCGCCCGCCATAACCTTTGGCTCTGCGTGCACGATGCCCATGTTCCCGACGGCATGGAGCGTACCTACCCCAATCTGATGATCAACGAGGGTGGCGGTGGACAAGAAGGCAATCACCCCGTGCGCCAAGACGTGCTCATGCCCTTCACGCGCTGCTTGGCAGGCGCTTTCGATTATACCCCGCACATCTATCACAAGGGCAAAAGCCATGCGCATGGTGTCGCCTTCTTTGTGGTCTTCCACGGCCCCACCTGCATTGTGCGCGGCGGCATCAAGGAGTTCGCCTCGACAGGCCTGAACCGCGTCGGCCCCGAGGCGGAGTTCATGCGCCGCGTGCCGATGAGTTGGGACGAAACGCGCGTGCTCGACGCCAAGGTCGGCCACCACATCGTCACGGCCCGCCGCAAGGACACCACGTGGTTTATAGGCGGCATGACCGGCGAGTCGGCTTATCTCGCGCCCGTCACGCTTGATTTCCTCGCTCAGGGTAAAAGCTACACAGCCACCATCTTCCGTGATGGCGATGTCGAGACGGACGGGTTCCGCCCTGCCGTGAAAGAAATCCGTACAGTCAAGTCCGGCGACAGCCTCAACCTCGCGATGGCCAAGGCCGGCGGCCTCGCAGTCATCATCGAGTAACCTCTGGGGCCTCGGCCCGTTTGATGAATTCTAACACCATGCGAACCGAACACGACACACTCGGCTCCAAAGAAGTTCCGGAGAACGCGCTGTACGGCATCCACACGCAGCGCGCGCTGGAGAACTTCGGCGTCAGCGGTCGGCGTGTGCGGATGGAGCTGATTCGCGCGATCACGCTCGTGAAGAAAGCCTGCGCGCTGACCCACCGCGAACTGGGCGCCCTCCCGCACGAGGTGGCCGACGCCCTCGTCGCCGCCTGCGACGACGTGCTCGCGGGCCTGCACGACGACGCCTTCGTGACCGACGCGCTGCAGGGCGGCGCGGGCACCTCGACCCACATGAACGTCAATGAGGTGCTGGCCAACCTCGCGCTGCTCAAACTCGGCGGTGCCCTCGGCGATTACGCGCGCGTCAGCCCCCTCGACCATGTCAACCGCGGCCAGTCCACCAACGATGTCTACCCCTCGGCCCTGCGTATCGCCGCCATCTACCTCGTGCGCGAACTGGCCGACGCCCTCGCCAAACTTCAGGAGTCCCTGCAGAGAAAAGAACAGGCGTTCTCGGAAATCCGCAAACTCGGGCGTACGCAGCTCATGGATGCCGCGCCGATCACGCTCGGCGAGGAATTCGGCGCCTATGCGCAGGCTGTCGCCCGTGATCGCTGGCGCATTTATAAAGTCGAGGAGCGCCTCCGCCAGATCAATCTCGGCGGCACCGCCGTAGGCACTGGTGCGGCGGCCGATCGCCGCTATACCTATCGCGTGGCTGAAATCCTGCGCGAGATGACCGGTCTCGGATTGGCCCGCGCCGAATATCCGATGGATCTGACGCAGAACAACGATGTCTTTGTCGAAGTCTCAGGACTGCTGAAAGCTTGCGCCGTCAACCTGCTGAAGATCTCCGGTGACCTGCGCTTGATGAATTCCGGGCCGCGCGGCGGCCTTGGCGAGATCCGCCTTGAGGCGCGTCAGGTCGGCTCGTCCATCATGCCCGGCAAGGTCAATCCCGTGATTCCCGAGTGTGTCGCGCAATGTGCGATGCAAGTCCTCGCCAATGACACGGCGATCACCCTGGCTGCCGCGAGTGGACAGCTGGAATTGAATGCCTTCCTTCCGCTCATCGCCGATGCGTTGCTCGATTCGCTCACCCTGTTGCGCAATGCGGTTTCCCGCTTCCGCGAAGTCTGCGTCGACTCGCTCGAAGCGGATCCCTCCGCCTGCGCGCGCCACCTCAATGCCTCGACCGCGCCCGCGCTACTGCTTGTGCCCAAAATCGGCTATGACGCCGCAGCCGCCCTTGCGAAGAAGTCTCTTGAAACGGGAGTTCCCCTCAGCCGACTGCTAACGCCAGACTCCTGACGCGGGCACAGCCCGAAACCCGATCTGTGCTCACATTTCCCTGCTGTCATAGGCCCAATGCAGGAGAGCCTGTCTCTGGACCGGCCTGCACCTCAGGTCGCCTTTGCGGCAGTGCTTCCTGATTTGGGCAATGTGCCGCTGCATGGCCTTCCATCTTCTGATCTGGCGATCGTCATCCTCTGAACGCCGGCCCATGTAGTACCGGCAGTACCACTGAAACCATCCCCGCGGATCTTGAGGGTGGATCCATTCTTTCGCGATCCAGTAGGACAGCGGCTTGGAGGCGCTCACTCCGAAAAAGTTCAGTTCGGGACGGGCTTGTTCCGGGGATAACTTCGCCTTCTCGAACCAAGAGGCCGGGAATTCTGAACGGCAATCGGTCATGTACCTCCCCCCGAACACACCCAGTTCCAGCATTTGCTTGGGCGTAAGGTCCGGACAGAAATCCGGATGGAAGCAGCGGCCGATAGGTTTCGTCAGCAGATAACAGTAGCCTCGCTGCATCAGGTCGTTCACAATGACTTGGCTTGCTTTCATTTTTTTCGCAGAATGGCGAGGGTGGAGTCCGGCGCGTCAGTGACGTGTCTGTCCGTTTATTCTCGCGACCCGCCGGGGCGCGAGAGGCTGGGAATCGATTTCTTTGCGGTCGGTGCCGGTAGCACGGATACAAGGATCGCCGTGTTGGGAGCCGCTCCGGAGTAGAAAGCAAGTCCGTGTGTGTCCCTGATCGCGGTGGCGTTCACGTTGCCCGCATCGAACGTGATTCGACTGCCTGTGGCGACCGCCTCGGAAACGGGCCAGTTGAGCGGTTGGTCGAAGACGCTGTTTGGGTCGACGACCCGACGCAAAAGGATTCCCCTGCCGCGCTGATAGTAGTAGTTGCTGAGCAAACCGGTTCCGGCGTCGAGGATCAGGCTCGGGGTGGAGGCGGTGACATCGCCGATGTTGGTCTGCTTACGCGTCCACGTCGCACCGGAGTTGGTTGATACCATCTGAAATTGAGAGCGCGTCGAGGACGTCCCCCCCTGCTCGGTCCGTGCGATGGCGAGAATCCTGCCTTGACCGAGATAGACGGCGGCGGGCTCGGTTGGCCACTGCGGTTTGGTCAGCCCGGACTCGATGGGGGTTTGTATCCAAGTTGCGCCATTGTCGCTGCTGGTCAGCGTGCCCCATGAGTGACACGGGCCTTCATCAGTGTAGTTCCCTGCGAACCACAGGGCCATGAGCCCGACCTTGGGGACCGCAAAGACGTCGGTGATCTGAATGGGTGTCACGGCGAGCTTCGGCGTCGCCACGCGCGCGAAAGTCACGCCGTCCGTGGTGCGGTAGAGGTCGTGGTTCCACTCCGGTCCGATTCGGCGCACCCACAGGAGCATCGCACCCGTGGCGTCCAGCCCCTTCCCGACAGCGACCTCGCCGTATCCCGGTGTGTTGGCGACAACCGTCTCCGTCGTCCAAGTTTTCCCCTTGTCGGCGGAAGTGCGCGCGTAAACCGCGCGGGTGTCATCGCCGATCGAGTGAGCCGAGCCTCGGCTATACACACAGACCAGTTTCTCTCCGAGGGACTGAATCATCGGCCACGAGTTGTAGCCGCTCACGTTCTGCACGACCTGCGGCTCCGCGAGAGCGTCCAGGGGCGTCACCTTGACCATGGCCAGGCCGGTGGGGTGGGTGAACGTGTCGGCCGGATCGCCAGGCTCCCGCTGAATACGCACCCAGAGGGGCGCGGTCGGCTCCACGGGGTAGTAAGATTCCAGCAGGATGGTCCGAGTATGGAAAGGTGCGGAGGGAAGAGCAGTCCGCACGGGGGTGCCCAGGACATACCGGGACGTGAAGGCGACTCCTTCCTCCATCTGCGACAGGTGACAGCGATAAACATCTTCATAGGCGGGGCTCGTCGCCGCATCCGTGGTGGTTACGACGATTTCGACCTTCACGGCCGCGCATCCGTCGGGTAAACCGGTCACGAGGCCGGCGACGGACTGACCGACAGTGCCGCCCGATAAGGACCACACCGGGATCTGCGTGGCGCCGCTAGACATGAGCGTCAGCGAAGGCTGGCCCGTTGCGATAGACAGGCTGTTTGCGCTCAGGCAGATCGGCTCCCCCGTCCGCTCGCCGGACCTTCGCTGTTCACGCTTCGCCTCCGTCGCCGCAGTCTGCGCGGGCTGTGTCGCCTGTGTGTCCGACGTGCTCCGGCATCCGTAAAAAAACCCGAAAAGGGCCAGCACGGGAATGACGATCTGTAGTATCATAGTTCTTCTTTCTCTACTGCGGGTGGCGCCCGCAACCCCATTTATCTCTCACAGCGACTCTCGAGCCCGGTATAGGCCATCTGCTGACGGACATCCATGCCCGAACAGAACGATCTGTGACGTCCGCGCGCGCGCTTTGAGCGTGTTCGGCGCGCAGAGGGCCAGACGCTTCCCCGCCTCCACGCAGGTAAAACCGCCGCGCGATGCGTCACGTTGGCGCAAGACAGAATCGGCAGGCAGAAGATGCGGATCATCTACCCCTGCACAAGCGCTCTGGTTCTCAATTGGAAGCTGCTGTTTCACGATTTTTAAAACAGTATCACGCAGGCACACTTCGCACAAGTGCCTTGTGGTATTGTTCTTCACTTTGAGGAGCGAATCGACTAACGTAATAACAATGAGTCAATAGGGTGCTGACTGGATGTCATTAGACGAACAGGTGAATGGGAGAAAAACCATGGGATTGAGGAAAGAGGTTGAAAGCGTGAAAGTGAGTGAGTACTTTGAGAAGACAGCGGGGATGGGCGTTTTGGCTACAGCGGACGTGACGGGGCTCGTGGATGCGGCCATTTACGCTCACCCCCATTTTATTGACGAAGAAACCGTGGCTTTCATCATGGCCGAGCGTCTCACCCATCAAAACCTCGAGTCGAATCCCAATGCGGTCTACCTCTTTAAGGAAGCCGGCGAGCACTATCAAGGCAAGCGGCTCTATCTGAAGAAGATCAACGACGTGAAGGATGCGGCTCTCGTGAAGGAGTTGCGACGGAAGCAACATCCCGATAAATCCAGGATTCACCCGGATGAGAACAAGCATGTGGTCTACTTCCGGATCGAGCGCGAGCGGCCGCTCGTCGGCGACGGAGATTAGGGCCCTCATGGATAAGCGAAGAATGGGTTTCGGTAAGTGCCTGTTCGGACATTACCGACGCACCTTTCGAAACCCGAGCGTGACCTCGCGCGGCGGGGCCGGCAACTCTACCGTCCGCGTCGTCGTGGCCAGAAGCAGCGGCAGCACACTCACTTAAAGACCTGTGTTCATCGCTCCCTTGCTCCCACGCTCCCTCACCTCTTTTCCCGTCCCTGCGCCAGCCACACCAGTAGCGGCATCATCACGGCCCACCCCACGGCGAGAGCGGCGATACAGAAAACGCGGTCCGGGTGCAGGGTTACGGCACCGAGTTTGGCCCCGCCCAGATAACTCAGCGGTCCGGCCAGTGCGCCCAGTAGGGCCGCCAACAGGTACCGGCCGGCCAGCCAACTCAGCGATCCGCGCAGGGTCGTTCCAAACATCGCCCACAACGCGACCAGCCACAACGGGCACACGTACGGAAAGCGCGGCGCGCCGACAAGCGCGAAGACCCCGAGACGCAGATGCACGGTATCCGCGCAGAAACCGATAAGCGCGACCGTTAGGAACAATCGCACGTCGCACAGCCGGTCGGCGCTGAACCGCCAAAGACTCACGGCCATGACCCCTCCCGCAGCCGCGACAGCAGGGGCCGGCAGGCCGTGTGCGCCAGCCAGCACGCAGGCGAACCAGCCGGCTTGAAACAGCGCGAAGTTCAGAATCTTGCTCAGCATGCCTACGGCTTTCTGGAAAACCACGGAAAGAACGCGTTCGTTGTCCCTTGGTACTCCCGGTACTCAGGCCTGTCCTTGTACTTGGCCTCGAGCATGGGAATGCCGGACACTTTCAGGAGCAGGAAATCGATGAGCACCGGACTGACAAGCGTCCGCCAACCGCCCGGCACGTTAAGCGCGATCAGAAAGCAGCCCCACCACAGCGTCGCCTCGCCAAAGTAGTTAGGATGCCGCGTTGTCCGCCAAATACCATAGCGCATCACGCGTCCCTGATTCGCCGGATTCTTCATGAAGCGCAGTAGCTGATAATCGCCCAGCGCCTCGAAGGCAAAACCGAGCAGCCAGACCAGGCAGCCGAGCGCGTCAAGCCACCCCAGCGAATCGCCAGCGTGGGAGTTCACCGCGATGACCGGCAGGGCCACCAAAACCATAAAGAACCCTTGAAGCATGAAGATCTGAAGGTAACTCCTGAGATAAAACCAGCGCCCCCACGTCTCCCGCCACGTGCGGTAACGGAAGTCCTCTGCGCGTCCTGCGTTACGCATGAGGATGTGAATGCACAGGCGCAAGCCCCACAGCGTGACCAGCGAGGCCAATAGGATTCCGCGCGGCGTGGCCCCGCTGCCGGCCAGGACTCCGGACCAGGCGATCAACACAAAGCCTGGCCCCCAGGCCGCATCCATGATGCCGTTGTCTTTTTTAAACAGCGCGATCAGGTGGATCACGTTGACGTATGCGAACACCATGCAGGCGGCAATCAACAGTTGACTTGCCATGTTTTCGTTCCCTCCAATTGACGTATTAAGGGCGGCCACACGCCGGCTCATAAGTAGGGCGCTGGCGGCAGACGGCGGTTTCCCGGCCGCGTCAGAACCAGTTGCAGATTTTCCAGCGTTCGCGACTCAAACGCCGCCTGACAATAGCAGAGGTAATAAAGCCACTTGCGATGGAACACGGTGCACCTCGCCAGTTTCTCTCTGTGTTCTGGGTGCTCGACGAAACGGCGCTTCCAGTCGTCGAGCGTACGCGCATAGTGAACCCCGATGTTTTCAATATCCTCGACGATGAGTTGGGACGCTTTCGTCATGGCCTCACAGAGCGACGTAAGTGACGGCAGATGTCCGCCGGGAAAAATATGTTTCCGTATCCAGTCGCAGTCTTTACAATACACGTGATAACGCTGGTCCGGAATGGCGATCACCTGAAGCACAACCACTCCATCCTGGCCAAGCAGTTCGTCACAACGTCTGAAAAAGGCCGGAAGGTGGCGATGACCCACCGCCTCCAGCATCTCGATGGAAATGATCTTGTCAAAGGTGCCGGCGAGCGTGCGGTAATCCTGAAGCAGAATCTCGACCTGGCTTTCCAGGCCGGCCGCCTTGACACGCTCTCTGGCCAGCGTGTACTGCTCGTGAGAAAGCGTCAGCCCTGTTACCTTACATCCGCGGGTCTGCGCCGCCCGGATGGCGAAGCCCCCCCAGCCGCAACCGATTTCCAGCACATGATCGGAGGATTCCAGCCGCGCCTTCTCAATCACCGCATCCAACTTGTTGAGTTGCGCCTGCTCCAAGCACTCTGAGGGTTCACGGTAGATGCCGGACGAATAGCCCATGCCGGCATCAAGAAACGTTTGAAAGAAGGTGTTGCTGAGATCATAATGAGCGTGGATGTTTTCCCTGCTGCCCCGCAGTGTGTTGTCGTGGGCAAGATGCCCGAGCCGGTACAACAACGCATGGAGCGCCGTTGGCGCTAGTCGTCGGTCCTGCAGATAGCGAACATTGTCGATCATCAGGCGCACTGCGGCCGTTAAATCGGGCGTGTCAAAAAGTCCGTCCATGTAGGCTTCGCCGAAGCCGATGTCTCCCCCGGTCGCTATGCGCGTGAAGAATGACCAGTCACGCACAATCAGCCGGGCCTGGACGGTGCCCCCCGGATCGCCAAAGGTTTGGGTGCCAGCCGGCGTTTCAAATGCGAGGCGGCCGATCCTGATACGTGAAAGCGCGCCTTCGACGTTGCGTTGACAGAAGCGCTGGAGCCTGCTGGCGGCCCTGATTCGGATTGTCATTGGACTTGCGACGATCGGGCGCGAGTGGAAGGGCATCCGCTTAGCCCACAAAAGCCGGGCTGCATGCCGCAAGATCCGCGGCATGGTGCGCCATGTGTTCAAAAGCGGATGCGTGAGCGCGCGGATCAGAGTCTGCCGCGTGAGCGGGAAACGTTCGTTCTCTATCAGGCTGGCCGTCATCACCAACGCGTTTTCTCTATGCAAATCGATATGGATGTCGAGCCGTTCGCGAATATCCGAAAAACGCATCTCGTAATGGCCTTCCAGCGGATTAAAGGGCGATACGTGGAAAGCCTTGGTCAGTGTTATTGTCGCCGGGAATTCGGGATCTGAGGATCCGGCATCACGGGGCACCAGATAAAGGTGTCGGTCACCCACAACGTTGTTCACCTCGATCAAGATCGCCGTCAGCGTCTTCGTGGACGAGAAGACATAGTAGAAGCTGACGGGGTTGAAGACATGCCGGAAACAGGCCGGATCAGTGATCATCAAGATGCGGTCGGCAGATCCGGTAATCCCGTTCTCATGCAGGATTCGAACGACTTTATCACGGATCGATCCGGGCCGGCAGTCGAGGAAATCCCGGTCGTAGATGGAGACGGGCGCGAAGCGATTGTAGCCGAAGAGCGGCAGTTCCTTGTCGAGCACCCCGAGCTCGTCTACATCCAAGACATAGCGCCACAGGGGGTAGTTAAGTTCGTCGTGCACGGGCGTGACACGTTCGTGCCTGACTGTGCTTAAAACGAGCTGTGAATTCATAGCGTGTAACCAAAGTGACTGGCCACCTGAACGGCGGCAGACACAGCGTCTTCGTGGAATCCGTGCTTGAAATAACTCCCGCAGAAAAAGGTGTGCCGCTTGCCGTTGAGCTCGGGCAAACGGGCTTGCGTTCCCACGGCGGAGGAATTGTAGACCGGGTGAGTATCCATAAACTCCGCAATGAGCGCCGACTGCTGGACCGGCCGCAATGGATTGAGCGTGACCAGATAGGTCGCATGTCCCTTAAAATTCTGAAGGCGGTTCATGTAATACGTCAGGCTGGCAGGGGAGTCATCGCAAGCAGGCGCTAAGCGCAGATAATTCCACGCCGCCCATGCAGAACGCAGAGGAGGCATCTGCTGTTCGTCTGTATGCAAGAGCACCTGGTTCTGCGAATAGCTCCACGCCGATAACAGGGAGCGCTCGTCGTCTGACGGGTCCTCTAGCAGGGCGATCGCCTGGTCCGCATGCGTGGCGATCACGACATCGTCAAAAGCTTGAGATCCCCCGTCCTCGAAGTCGAGCCGCACGCCGTTGTCGAGCCGCAGCACGCGCTTGACGCCACATCCTGTGCGCACGGTTCCCGTGAAGGTGGCTAGAAAGCGTTTCACGTAGGTGTGGCTGCCACCGGTAACCGTGTACCACGTCGGGCGGTCTGTGAGCGACAGCAGTCCATGGTTTTCATAGAAACGCGCGAGGGACGCCATGGGGAATTCGCGGATTCCCGAGAACGGTGTCGACCAGATGGCTGCGGCCATGGGCAACACATAGTTCTCGAGGACCCGCTTGGGGGTCCGTTCGCGCTCGCAGAAATCGCTCAGTGACAATCCCGAAAGCTGATCCGCGAGATAGAACTTCCGCGTCCGCTGAGAGAAGCGAAGGATGCCGGCAATGAATCGCCAGTGGGAGGGGGAGAACACATCGAGTCTTCTGGCGAAAAGACCGGACAGCCCTGTTCCGGCGTACGCCAGTCCGCTCGCTTCGTTGTAACAGCTAAAGGACATCTCGCTCGCCTGATACGCCACCCCCAGCCGACCGAGGAAACGTATAAAATTCGGATAGGTTCGGTTGTTGAACACGATGAACCCCGTATCGACGGGCGTGCCCGCATCTTTCCCGTCCTGCAAAACGCAGGTCCGGGTGTGCCCTCCAACCTTCAGGCTCTTCTCAAAGAGAGTCACCTGATGCCCCTGTTGAAGCAGATAGGATGCTGTGATTCCCGCGACACCTGAGCCAACCACGGCAATGCGCTTTCTTCCGTCCGTCGTTTTCATAAGGAGGTTTCCACTTCTCGGAAGCAGAGTGAGTACTATAGCTTCCCAAACAATATTGGAAGTTTGGCATAACGGATAGCGAATTCAAACACGTCCATGATGCCGGTAACAATCCCGAAAAGGGCCGGCACGGGGATGACGATCTGTAGTTTCAGGGTTAGGCCACTTCACTCACTTCCGGTAAATGAACACCACGCCCTCGTTATTCATGGTGAAGGTGTTGCCGTCGATGCTGCCCACGGTTGTCCCCGCGCCTTTCCACCGCATCGTCAACTGTGAACCGGCTTTGGTGTAGGTTGCGCTCACCTCCCGTGATGCCTCCGTTCCGGATGGCGGGACCATGATGATCTTGCTGCTGCATGTGCCATCGGCATGAATAGTGAATGAACCCGATCGAACCTGCAGGGTTGCGCCTTGGTGAGAGATGCCTGCCGGCACGGTTTTCCCGTCTACGGAGATCAACTGATACACCCCGGCGGGATCAGCCGTGGTGGTCGTTGATTGTTGCTTTTGGCACGCGGCGATAAAAAGCACCATCGCCATCGCGAAGCACCGTTTTAGTATGAGGTAAGGTTTTGATTTCATTCCGCTTTCCTTTCGTTTGTGATTGACAGTTGACCGTTGTCCACCAGATCGAACACGCGAACGAGATCCACCATGAACGCATCAGGCAATTTGGCTTTGGAAATGTCTTTGCACCAAGCGGCTGTCTCATCGCTGAGTTTGATGTATTGTGGCACTTGGCTGATTCGTCCGGGGTTAATCCGCCACGACTCCTTTCCGTCCACGTAATAGATATACGCCTCGGGTGTCCACCACAGGGCAAAGGTGTGCCAACCCTCTCGAATGCCGGGGATCGTTACCGTTTGGTGCCACTGCTTGAGTTGGCGGTTTCCGACGGGATCCCAAAAGAGGGTGTGTTGCACGTCGTCGTTCGGCCAGAACTTCTCGAAGATGTCGATCTCCGTCCCGTTCCACCACGTGTCGCCTTCCGCATGACAGCCCTCAAACAGCCAGAACGCTGCCCAGTGCCCCTGTTCCTGCGGCAACTTGACGCGGGCGACGTAGAAGCCGAAAGCGTGCGCAAACTTTCCTTTTGTGCGCGCGCAGCCATTGATGATCTTGTCACCTTCCCTCGATGTTTGGATGATCAGATGGCCTTGGCCATCGAGCGACACGGCCTTCTTCATCCACCAGCCATCATGGCGCGCTCCGTCAGGTGGCGTTTCCCATTTGGTCTCGTCCAATTGGGCGCCGTCGAACTCGTCATTCCAGATCATCTTCCAAGTCTTGCCCGGTGGCGGTTGTGGAAGATGGACGTCGAGCGGATTCGTCTGACCATGCAGCTCACCGAGCGCGGTCAGCAACCCGATGATGACAGGAATTGTGAGCCGGCTTCTCGTTTCAGTTCTCATTGTGTGATATCCGAAGATCGTTCACTCAGTTGCCCAACGTTCCGGCGCACCGGCTGCGCGAAGCGGCGTACGGTGCCGCCGATGGTCCGGCGTACTATTGATCCGACCACGAAGTCAATGTGTAGACTACAGGCGCGCCAGCAGACGTGTAGTCTTCCCATTTGACCATGAAAAAGCCGGGTTTTATCCATTCCGCCAAGCGGTATGGCCAGTTTGGGTTGGTTTCCTCGCGTTCAGTCTTGATGCAGTTCGAGAAAACACCGGCAGGTACGCTGACATTCTCGTTCGTCAGGATGGTTGACACCTCTGTTCCATTAGTCCATGTCGTCCCGATGGGTGCATTCTGCCAAACGAGAAACTCGCGACCGACTCCGAAGAATCCGTAGAGCTGTGTGTCTGTAGAGCGGCCGATCCATATCTCATCTTTCGGCAAATCGGCTGGCGGATCTCCGGTGTACTGCTCGCGAACATCCACCAAGAAGTAGTTGTCGGTCGCTGATGGTATGGAGACCGATCCGGCCATGCGGACTGTTTCGGTCCACGTCTGGCCAAGTGCATTTGACACCGCGTACGTATAGGTTCGGCCCGCTGGAGAGGGAACGAGCAGCCCATTTGTCCAAGATGACACCCGATAGAACATCGGAACTGCCGCCATGCCAGTTCCGTTAGTGCTCTGGCAGTGAACCAGCGGAAGCCAGTTGCGATGCCAAGTTGATGTGGGCGCGAGACTGCTGCTCCACTCGATGGTACTGATCGCGTTGCTGGGGGTCTGCCACGCAATGGTACCGTTTCTAGAAAAAGACGTAATTTCTACGGACTGGGCCCAAACGCTGTCGCCAGTGAACATGATTCCGCTTGCGAGTACCCATCCCAATTTGGTCTTCATGATTTCTCCTTTCTGTTGTTGTGCGTCTTCAACGTGTTTCCAGAATAGTGGACAAAGCTCGAATGAAGGAATTGAGACCCTGCGGCTTAATCGCCTCGATTTTGGATTTGAGCCGATGGTTGGCTATCGTCCTAATCTGGTCAATAACGGCTACGTCTTCTCGTTTCTGACAGATGACCGCTTCCTTAGGGGAATAGCGACTTGAAAACGGGTCTCGATGGATGGTATCGGGTATAAATTGGATTATACTTACGACCATATTTTATGACGTATGACTTGCGCCTGTCAATCTGGCTTTCAGTTAGTGTCGGGCTTTCAGTTGGCCGTCGTTTTCGTTGGCTAACGTTGCGGCAACGCCGAACAC
>JAEAMG010000437.1_pt1 | contig 48211 bp, 41 predicted proteins | sample 8958741 | NCBI WGS metagenome assembly JAEAMG01 (sample SAMN16933256, study PRJNA681125) | bioreactor sludge metagenome | isolation source: anaerobic bioreactor treating anionic surfactant - SDBS | place: India: Bengaluru | collected 2019-02-28 | reverse complement strand
TATAGGTAATCGCTTTTGATCTGAAGTTGTAATTTGACTGACTGAATCGAGTAGTTGGATTTGATCAGGTGACAATACAACATCGATTGCATGTAAATTACTTTCTGCTTGCTGTAAAGATTTTGGTCCGATAATAGGAATGGTTCCATGTGTACCTGCCCAAGCAATTGCCACCTGATCAGCAGATACATTTAATTCAGCAGCAATTGAAAGCACTGCATCTAAAATTGCTGTACGTTGAATCGAGTTTTCTTGCTGAAAAACCTTGCCGCCAAAACCTTCTTCACGGCCTTTTTCACCCTGACGATATTTACCTGTGAGCATTCCTCCACCTAAAGGAGACCATGTCACCATCCCTAATCCTAATGCTTGAGAAGCTGGAATTAAATCGGCTTCAGGCTCACGACAGACCAAACTATGTTGGAATTGTGCCGCTGCAATAGGCACTGTATTTTTAAGTTCTGCAATAGTTGCTGCACGAGATAGTCGCCATGCTGGAAAATTTGATAAACCTGCATAGAGAATCTTTCCGGTACGAGCCAAATCCTCTAGCCCTCTTAGAATTTCTTCGCTCGGTGTAACATTATCAGGATGATGTACCCGACTTAGGTGCTGAAGTCATCAAAATTGAACGTCCACAGGTAGGAGATGATACCCGCATGTGGGGACCATCATGGATGCCAGACCAGCAGGGCAATGCCACACGTGAATCTGGCTATTTTCAGTGTGCTAATCGCAATAAATATTCAGTTTCTGTTGATATTGCCTCGGCTCAAGGTCAAGAAATTATTCGGGAAATTGCCAAAACCGCTGATGTAGTCATTGAAAACTATAAAGCGGGCTCACTGGCAAAATATGGACTTGATTATGCAAGTTTAAGTGCACTGAATCCCAATGTGGTGTATTGCTCGATTACTGGTTTTGGTCAGGATGGACCACGTGCCTTGAATGAAAATTTCAAAGTGATTGCTTCGCCAATCAAACTTTCAGATACACCGGTAGAATATCGCAATGCACCACCGCAGTTGGGTGAACATACTCAACATATTCTGTCACGTCTTAAAACGGCAGATGAGCTGCATGCCTTAAAATTGCAAGGCATTATTGATGGAGAGGTAGCTTAAGCAGCATTCTTGTGATGCATATTGGTTTTGCTTCTGTTGGACCGGAATGTTAAAGCATTCGGTCCTTTTTTCTGCTAGGAAAGATGACATCCATTTTATGCATCATGGTGTTTGTGAAATTATCTAATACAAGAAAGCGATACCTACAAGGTGCTTGGTCAGATGCAGTGCTAAGCGTTATCATAATCAGCATAAGATCATTGGATTGCATTATGAAAATTGTCGCAGATGAAAATCTGGCATTTACTGAATATTTCTTTGCCGATTTTGGAGAAATTCAGCAGGCTGCAGGACGAACCTTAACCCATGCGAATGTGAAAGATGCAGAAGCGTTACTGGTGCGTTCTGTGACCCAAGTCAATGCCGAGCTGGTTCAGGACACAAAATTAAAATTTGTCGGCAGTGCGACCATTGGCACCGATCATCTGGATATAGCTGCTTTAGAACAATGCAATATTGCCTGGTCGAATGCCGCAGGCTGTAATGCGCAGGCCGTTGCGGAATATGTGATTACTGCTTTACTGCATTTAAAACCTGAACTGATCAATGCCAATGACAGCTTTACTTTGGGCATTATCGGTCTGGGCAATGTCGGTTCACGTCTGGCTGTTATGGCTAAACTTCTGGGCTGGAAGGTGATTGGTCATGATCCCTTCGTACAGCGTGAACAGATTGAGCAAGTAGATTTAAATACCCTATTAAAAACAGCCGATGCGATTTCCACCCATGTGCCTTTAACCAAAACAGGCAATCATCCAACTTACCATCTCATCAATGCTGAAGCTTTAGCACAGATGAAGCCTGCAGCGATTTTAATTAATTCGGCACGAGGACCGGTGGTTGAAGAATCGGCTTTAATTGTCGATATTCAACAGACCCAGCGTGCAGTAGTTCTCGATGTATTTGAGCACGAACCTGAAATTTCAGAACAGCTGTTAAATTTAATTCGTTTGGTCACACCGCATATTGCCGGGTATAGCTTGGAAGGAAAGGCACGTGGTACACAAATGATCTACGATGCATTCTGCAGTACCTTTCATTATCCAGCTGAAACGCAATTTGAAACGCAATTGCCTGTCTGTGAACCATACTTTAAAGATGGTGATTTAAAGGCGGTGCTAAAACAATATTTGACTCAAATCTATGATATTGCCCGTGATGATGCAAACTTAAGGGCCTGCCTGAAAGATGGCAAGATTGAGCAAAAAGCCTTTGATTATTTGCGTAAAACTTATCCGTTACGCCGTGAATGGGCAGCACATGGAGGGCCGAAGGCATGAGTCAATCTATTGCTTATCAGCCGACTTGTGATTTAAAGGCTATGCAGGCACGTGCCAAAATGTATGCGCAAATCCGTCAGTTCTTTGCTGAACGGAATGTACTGGAAGTTGAAACACCAGTCTTATCGCAGGCCGGAGTGACCGATGTACATCTGGCCTCTATACAGGCACAGCGTCATTTACAAGGCAAATTACACACCCACTATTTGCAAACCTCGCCCGAATTTGCCATGAAGCGGCTGCTGGCCAGTGGTAGTGGTCCGATCTATCAAATCTGTAAAGTTTTTCGTGATGATGAGCATGGACGTAAACATAATAGTGAGTTCACTATGCTGGAATGGTACCGTCCCGGATTCAGCCTGAAAGATTTGATGTTTGAAGTAACCGATTTGCTCAATGTGACCTTAAAGCAGCGCTTTGGTGAAGTTCGTCCCACCATTTTAAGTTATAAGCATGCCTTTATGGATCGTCTGAATATCAATCCATTACAAGCAAGCTTAAAAGATCTGAAAGACTGTTGTAACCGGGTTGGACTCAATCTGGATTTGGGTGATGACCGCCTGGGTTATATCGATTTGCTTTTTTCGCATTTTGTCGAACCGAGTCTGGGTTTTGATACGCCAGTATTTTTAACCGATTTCCCCGCTGAACTGGCATCCTTGGCCAAAACCCGAATCGATGAGGATGGAGAACTGGTAGCTGCCCGCTTCGAGCTGTATATCGAAGGTCTGGAATTGGCCAATGCTTATGATGAATTGATTGATGCCGATGTACTGCGTTCCCGCTTTGAAGCAGATAATGCCGAACGTGCAAAACTGGGCTTACATGTCATGCCGATTGATGAATATCTGCTTGCTGCATTACCGCACATGACAGAGTGTTCCGGTATTGCTTTAGGCATTGACCGTTGCTGCATTACCGCACATGACAGAGTGTTCCGGTATTGCTTTAGGCATTGACCGTTTGTTAATGGTCGCTACAGAGCAAATGAAGCTTGAAAAAGTGATTGCTTTTCCAGCGAATATTTCCTGATTTCAGCTATTGCTCATATTTGTTGATCAGCCAAAATTCCTCCTGACTCCCTTTATGAAAGGGGGATTCATTTGTGTGCAAAGATGGAATTATGGGGATTGATATGGATGCAAAAATGCGCCATCAGGTTTGTTAGTGAAGGATAGTTTGATTTAAGTAAGCTGTGGATATGCGAGTGTGGCAGAGATGCCACACGTTACCCATCATAACAAGGAGGTTATGTATGGGTAACAAAGGCTTTTGCTTACTTTTGGCCTCTCAAAAGTAAGACATCGCCTATACAAATGCCTTTTGATTTTATTGAAAATTTGCGGCAGTGAAAGCTTCTAACTTAAATAAGATGATTTGAATTAACTATTTTCTCAAAAAATAGTCTTTAATCAAATTATGGGACAACAATATCCTTAGATGCTTTTTTATACTTACACCACTACTGCAACTTGCCGAGCTTTCAGTTCTGCAATGGCTTGAATGCGACGCTCAATCAACATCTCACCAATTTCTTGACCTTTCACATCGGCAGGTAAGTCTTGCGCTTTAATATTGCGGACCACTTCCATTGCCTTAAGTATATAAGTGGCCTGAGGATAGTCACGATCTTCCAGACCTAAACGGCCACGGGAGTCGCATTCACAAGCCTGTATAAACGCCTCCACTCGTTCAGGGCGACGTAACACATCCAGACGTTGCAGTAAACGCCATAAAGTACCTGGTTTCAGGCTTAAAGCCTGATGGCATTTTAAATGTTCTTTACAGACTGCAATGGCCAGCTGTTTGGTATTGGTTGGGACTTTCAGACGGTCACAGAGTTCAGTCACCGGTTTGACCCCGCGTTCTTCGTGCATGATATGGCGCGGTAATTCATCTGCTGGTGTCAAGGCCTTGCCCAAGTCGTGAACCAGCACTGCGAAGCGGACATCTAAAGAATAGTCGGCTTTACAAGCCTGTTGTAATGACATCATGGTATGAATGCCACTGTCAATTTCCGGATGATATTCAGGGCGCTGTGGAATACCATATAAAGCATCCAGCTCCGGGAACAGGACTTTTAACGCACCACAGGTACGTAAAACGGTAAAATATTCATCGGCATGATCTTCCATCAGCGCACGGGAAGTTTCTTTCCAGACACGTTCCTGAATTAGCGCATTGAGTTCACCTGATTCCACCAATTGTTTCATTAAGGTGAGGGTTTCTTCTGCCACGCTAAAGCCTAAACTTTTATAACGTGCAGCAAAGCGCGCAATGCGCAGAACACGGAGTGGATCTTCGACAAAGGCATCGGATACATGGCGTAAAATGCGTTGTTCCAAGTCCTGCTGACCCGCATAAGGATCATAAATATTGCCTTCATTGTCCATGGCCATGGCATTGATGGTCAGGTCACGACGAATCAGATCATCTTCAAGACTAACGCTCGGATCGGTATAAAATTCAAAGCCATGATAGCCACGACCTGATTTACGTTCAGTGCGTGCCAGTGCATATTCTTCTTTTGTTTCTGGATGTAAAAAAACAGGGAAATCCTTACCCACAGGCTGATAGCCCTGAGCAAGAAGTTGTTCCGGTGTTGCACCGACCACAACATAATCTTTCTCGTGATAGGGGTGTCCGAGCAAGTGATCTCGAACCGCACCGCCTACTAAATAAACTTGCATGAAAAAACCTCTATTCTTCAAGCAATCATGCTACAGAATAGAGGTTTTCTCAAGTCACAAAATGTGATCTAGCTGACTAAATCAAAGGGCTAATTTTTCATTTTCCTGAATTTCAGCAACGGTTAATGCAGTCATGTTCACCAAGCGACGTGTAGTCGTAGTTGGTGTCAGGATGTGGACAGGTTTAGATACACCTAACAGGATAGGACCAATGGTAACGTTATTCCCTGAAGTCGATTTCAATAGGTTAAACGAAATGTTGGCTGCATCCAGGTTTGGCATAATCAGCAAGTTTGCAGAACCTTTGAAACGTGAGTTCGGGAAAGCAAAGTGACGGATGTTTTCGTCAAGTGCCGCATCACCGTGCATTTCACCTTCAACTTCCAGTTCAGGCGCAGTTTCAGACAAGATGTCATACACTTTACGCATTTTTTGCGCGCTTAAGTCATCTTGGTCGCTACCGAAGCTTGAGTGAGAAAGAAGTGCGATACGTGGTGTTACACCAAAACGACGTACTTCTTCAGCAGCCAAAATGGTCATTTCAGCAAGCTGTTCAGCTGTCGGGTTACGGTTAATGTATGTATCCGCGATGAACAGGTTACGGTCTTCAAGCATTAATGCATTGAGCGTAAAGAATGTGTTATGACCTTCTTTCTTACCAATGATGTTGCTTACGAAGTCCAGATGAATGTCGTAACTTGAGTAGGTACCACACAGCATACCGTCTGCAAGACCGTGTTTCACCAGCATAGATGCAATTAAGGTAGAACGGCGACGTGCTTCACGTTGCGCATACTCAGGTGTCACACCTTTACGTTGCATGATGCTGTAGTAGTCATCAGCAAACATTTCGTAATGTGGGTTCTTTTCTTGATCGATGATGGTGATGTTCACACCATCTTCAAGACGTAGACCTAATTTCTTGATATTTGCTTCAATCACTGCAGGGCGACCGACAAGGATTGGTTTAGCCAGACCTTCATCGACTGCAATTTGTACTGCACGAAGTACACGCAGGTCTTCACCTTCAGCATAGGCAATACGCTTAGGATCAGTTTTCGCCTGGGCGAAAATTGGTTTCATCATGAATGCAGAGTTGTAAACAAACTCAGACAGACGTTGACGGTAAGCAGAGAAGTCCTGAATCGGGCGAGTGGCTACGCCTGAGTCCATCGCTGCCTGTGCAATTGCCGGGGCAATTTCAAGAATCAAGCGTTGATCGAGTGGGCGAGGGATTAAGTAATCACGGCCAAATGATGCTGATTTTTCACCATACGATGCTGCGTCTGCTTCAACATGTGCCATGCGCGCAATGGCATGTACACAGGCAATCTTCATTTCTTCATTGATGGTGGTTGCGCCAACGTCAAGCGCGCCACGGAAGATATATGGGAAGCACAGTGCATTATTTACCTGGTTTGGATAGTCTGAACGACCAGTTGCCATGATCACGTCATCACGAACTTCATGTGCATGTTCAGGCAGAATTTCTGGATCCGGGTTTGCCAAGGCAAAGATAATCGGATTTGCAGCCATGGTTTTCACCATTTCTTTGGTGAGAATACCGGCAGCTGACAGACCCAGGAACATATCAGCACCTTCAAGTACTTCACCGAGCTGAGTAGCGGTGATGTCTTGCACGTATGCTTTTTTAGATTCATCCAGACCTTCACGCTGAGTGGTTAATAGACCACGTGAATCGGCAACGATGATATTCTCTTTCTTAGCACCCAGGGCACAAAGAAGATTTAAGCAAGACAGTGCTGCTGCACCTGCGCCTGAAGCAACAATCTTGATTTCTTCAATTTTTTTGCCGTTAAATTGCAATGCATTCAGAAGAGCTGCACCCACAATAATAGAGGTACCATGCTGGTCATCGTGGAACACAGGAATGTTCATGCGTTCACGAAGTTTTTGCTCGATATAGAAACATTCTGGTGCCTTGATATCTTCAAGGTTAATCCCACCAAAAGTAGGTTCTAGCGCGGCCACGATGTCGACAATTTTGTCAGGGTCGTTTTCATCAATTTCAATATCGAATACATCGACACCGGCAAATTTTTTGAACAGTACGCCTTTACCTTCCATTACCGGTTTAGATGCCAAAGGACCGATATTTCCTAAACCCAGTACTGCAGTACCATTACTCACCACTGCTACAAGGTTACCGCGTGCAGTATAAAGGGCAGCAGTTGAAGGGTCACGTTCAATCTCAAGACATGGTGCAGCAACACCTGGTGAGTAGGCAAGCGCTAAGTCACGTTGATTGACCAGTTGCTTGCTAGGCGTGACGCTGATTTTTCCTGGTGTTGGGAATTCGTGATAATACAATGCCTGTTGTTTTAAAGATTGATCTTCCATCTGTATCTCGTTTGTTACTGGAGTAATTCAGCAAAGCTGCTGGTTTTCTGCTTGGTTGCATCGAATATAACATTTGTTGCGACCTTATCACAGTCGCGTATGTGTCTTTTTCAGGCAAAGTTGGGGGGTGAAAGGTTGACTTATATCAAGAAGGTATAAGTCGATGTTGTTCCAGGTATGTGGTGGCTTCTTTTTCAGGAAGCGGCTTGGAAAAAAAGAAACCTTGAGCAATATCGCATTCCAGATCTTGCAGGTACTGTAGCTGTTGCTTGGTTTCAATACCTTCTGCAACCACCATCATTCCCATGGCTTTGCCCATGGCGATCATAGCACTGACAATCGCTTCCTGCTTATTTTTTCCGATTTTGGATATAAAACTGCGATCTATTTTAAGTATATCAATCGGGAAATCGGCAAGATAAGACAGGGACGAGTAGCCTGTGCCAAAATCATCTAGCGAGATATGAATTTTCCGTTTTTTAATTTCATTCAACAGGTTTTTCACCGTGACTGAATTTTCCAGTAACGATGATTCGGTAATTTCAAGTTCCAGGCTGGAACCACAAATGTTATAGGTCTGGATGGCATGATCCAGATCTTCCAGCAATTGTCCGCGTTGTAATTGCTGGGCCACCACATTGACGGATATACAAATATTGTCAAACCCGATATTGTTCCAGTAGCGGATCTGTTTGGCTGTTTGTTGAATCACAATCCGGCCAATATCCGAGATCAGGCTGGTTTGTTCTGCCAAGGGAATAAACAGGTTGGGTGGAATAATGCCCTTGCTTGGATGATTCCAGCGCACCAGTGCTTCAAAACCGTAAATATTCTGATCACTGAAATTTATTTTCGGCTGATAGTAAACAATTAGCTCGTTATTATTGATGGCATGGCGCAAATCGCGTTCCAGATAAATGCCTTGTTCAAGTAAAGCGCTACTTTTATTGGAGTAGAAACGACAGGCATTGCCGCCTAGGTTTTTTGCTTCAGTCAAGGCCTGCTCAGCGCAATTATTCAGATAATCCAGCTGACGTCCATTTTCCGGATAGAATGCAACGCCCATGGACAGGGTGATAATATGGTCCTGATCGAAAATGTTAAAGGGTAAGGAAAAAGCTTTACTTATACGTTCACAATGATGTTGAATCGACGGGTGAGTAGGTGAAATCTCATAGACAATTGCAAAATCATCGCCATTCAGATGTGCTACAAATAATGCTTCGGTATTGGTCAGTCGCAGTCTTTGTGCAACTTGGCGTAACAGTTCGTCACCACCACTATTACTTAAAAATTCATTTAAAGGCCTGAAACGATCGATATTTAAACGAATAACGGCCAGCTGTTTAATGGAATCTTTTTGACTAATTAAATATTGGTGTAACTGGTAGTTGTAATAAAAACGGTTCGGCAAATCGGTTAAAGGATCGTAATTTTCTAAATAAGACAACCGTTGTTCTTGCAGTTTACGTTCAGTTAAATCGGAGACAATACCGATATAGTGAGTAACACGGTTCTGCTCATCGCTAATGGCATTAATGCGCATCCAGATGGTTGCTTCTTCACCTGAAAGGAATGTTTCCTGCAGTTCACCATCAAACTCACCGATTTTTCCCAGCTGCTGAAGAATCGAGTAGTGGCTGTTTCTTTGTTGTGACTGATAATTTTCCGTAATATCAAATAAATTTTTGCCAATAATATGTCGGTGAGTAAAACCGGTGAGTTGTTCATAAAATGGATTGACGTCAATGTAGCATAGCTGATCATCGAGAATAAAAATGCCTTCAGTTGCTTGCTGAAGTACACTGGCAGCTAATTTTAAGCGTTCCTGATCGGTACGTTCCTGATGAATGTCACGACGGATACCCACCATGCGCAGGGGCTTTTTATTGACCGGATCACGAGCAATGACCCGACCAATATCATGGACCCATTTCCACTTGCCATTGCTGTTCTGAATTCGATAGCTGGCTTCATAAAGTGGTGACTGACCACGTAAATGTTGTTTCATTGCATGCTTGAACTGCTCAATATCATCCAGATGAATGATGTTTTGCAGTTGATGATGATGCAGTTTAGAGGGCTTCAGGGTTTTTTGCTGTTTTGCGTCCGTCACCAGAATTTCACGATCTTTGATATTCCAGTCCCAGGGGCGAAGTCCGGCAATTTCATGCGCCAAAACCAGATTTTGTTGCTGATTTTCCAGATCGGCATTCATTTTGGCAATATCAACAGTTCGTTCTTTAACTTTTTGCTCCAGCAGCTGATTGTTTAATTGTAATTGCAGCTCTATATCTTTTGATTTATTAATTTCAGCTTGTAATTGTTTGCATAATTCATCGGTCCATAAAACCTGTTGTTTGGCATTTTTAACTAAACGATTGTTTTTTGAGTACAGTACAGAAATACGCTGATGAATACGCGATGTGATATTGGCGCATAATAAAATGACAATCAGTGCAAAATTAATGGTGAGATAGAATAAAGGATCTGATGTTTCTGTGCTGATAAATTGTGAAGCCAGATAAGGAAAAATAGCAGGTATAAACGCCAGACAGAAATAAGTTAAGCGCTGGGTTAAAAAGGTCAGGGCAAATGCCTGACTCACAATCAGTAATAATGCTGACAAAATTAAGGCATGAACATGACTAAAGGCAGGGTTGTATTGAGGTAAATAGTAGTAAACCAGGCCCATACCTAAGGCAATACAACTACCAATCACTAAACTTTGAATTTGTAGCCAACGATGCGCATGAGGCAAGGCAAATTGGTCGGGTTTAAAATAAACACTGCTAATCAGTAAACACAGGCAACACAAGAGTTCAGTGCCTATAAACCAAAAATTGAAATAAAAAGAAGGTTTTATAAAATAAAATTGGTAAATGCCATAAACATATGCCGATACAATCACAATACTGACTATAAAGAAGCGGCTAAGTCGAATTGTATTGCTAATTTGTGCAGCACTCACATGCTGTTTAATATACTCGTCTTGAAGATCTGACATACAGGCAAAAACCTTAATTATTATTTTGCAATAAATTTACTTTCTAAATATTGATTGAGTTAAAAAAATAAACTGTATTTTAAATATACATTTGTATCTTTAATTCAAGAGTAATAATGTTGTTGAAAAAAATCAATCACATCACAAGTTATTCATCCAAATTTTGATGAACTATACAGTTAAGTTATAATTTAAAATAGATAAAGCAACAATCGGCGCCGTTTCTGTTCGTAATACACGATTGCCGATACACCAGTTTATAAAGCCTGCTTGGTTGGATAATTGTATTTCCGCTTCACTTAGACCACCTTCAGGTCCAATTAATAGCGCAATGTCTTGTGTCGCATTTTCCAGCACATTCACTTGATCTTTATTCGGAGCGAGCACCAGTTTTGTGGTCGGGAGTTCTGTCTCTAACCAGTCTTGTAAAGATACAGGTGCTAACACTTCGGGAACTTTGTTCATGCCGCATTGCTCACAAGCAGCGATGGCAATGCCTTGCCAGTGATCTATTTTCTTTTGGTCACGATCATATTTAAGGCGCATTTCACAGCGTTCAGAAGTCAGCAACTGGATTTTGGATACGCCAAGTTCTGTGGCTTTTTGAATGGCATAATCCATTCGATCCCCTTTACTCATTACCTGTCCAAGCAAGGTACTAAAAGCTGGAGTACGGTCATCAGGATTGAAGGAATCGACAGAAACACGGGCTGATTTTTTTGTGACTTCAATAAGCGTAACTTCATATTCACCACCCCGTCCATTGAACAAGGTGGCTTTTTCACCGACTTGTGCACGTAATACTTTGACCCAGTGATGAAAAACTGTTTCAGTTAATTCAGCATTCATATCCACTGCTAAGTCAGCTTCAATATAAAAACGTGGCATTTAAGTATTACTCACAAATCAGATATAAATTAAGCTAGACCAAGATCAGTCACGAGTTGACGTGTTGGATCTGTCGTGTTCATGGTGTAGAAGTGCAAGCTCGGTGCACCGCCTGCAAGCAGACGTTCACACAATTTCACCACAACTTCATGACCAAAGGCTTTGATACTTGCCGTGTCATCGCCATAAGTCGCCAATTGCTTGCGAATCCAGCGCGGAATTTCTGCACCGGTACCATCTGCGAAGCGAATCAGATTGCTGGCATTAGTAATTGGCATGATGCCCGGAGCCACCGGAATATCCACGCCTTGTTTTTGAATACGGTCTACAAAGTAGAAGTAGGCATCTGGATTGAAGAAAAACTGGGTTAAAGCGGCATTGGCACCGGCATTGGCTTTTTCGACAAAGTGTTGAATGTCTTTATCAAAGTTTTCTGCCTGTGGGTGCATTTCCGGGTAAGCGGCCACTTCAATGTGGAAGTGATCGCCTGAATGTTCGCGGATAAAACGAACCAGGTCCTGTGCATAAGGCAATTCACCCAGGCCAACCTGACCTGAAGGCAAGTCACCACGCAGTGCCACAATACGGTCGATGCCTTGTGATTTGTATAGATCAAGCAATTCTGCGATACGCGCTTTGTCATCACCGATACAAGACAGGTGAGGGGCAACAGGCGTGCCTTTGCCATTAAAGTCATTGATTGCAGCAAGTGTACGTTCACGAGTGGAACCACCGGCACCATAAGTCACTGAAAAGAACTCAGGATTTAACAGTTGTAATTCTTTATGCACAACACGAAGTTTTTCCGCCCCGGCATCAGTTTTGGTCGGGAAAAACTCAAAAGAAATTGGAACACGTTTGGTCATTTTTCAAATCCTTTTTATAAGTACTGTTTTAATTTTTCACCCTCTCCCTGACCTCTCCCAAAGGGAGAGGAGAATTCATTACTGAATTATGCAGGGTTTAAGCCATATTTATTCATATGATGAAATTAAACATCCATCGGAAATAAATCTGGTGCTCACCCTCTCTTGCACTTGTTTTAAAGCAATGCTTAAAACAAGCTCAGGGAGAGGGATGGGGTGAGGGGTATTAGTATTTATAAGTCTCAGATTTGAATGGACCTTCAACTTGTACGCCAAGGTAATCAGCCTGTTCTTGAGTCAATTGAGTCAAGACACCGCCGAAACCGGCAACCATTGCCGCAGCAACTTCTTCGTCCAGTTTCTTAGGAAGCAGTTCTACACGAATCGCAGCCTGTTTTTGCTCTTCAGGAAGATCAGCAAATTTTTCGGCAAACAAGTGCATTTGAGCCAATACCTGATTGGCAAATGAACCGTCCATCACACGTGATGGGTGACCAGTCGCATTACCCAGATTCACTAAACGACCTTCAGAAAGAAGGATTAAATAATCGTTTTCATTTTCTGAACGATACACTTGGTGTACTTGAGGTTTAACTTCAACCCATTTGTAGCCACGTAGGTAGTTGGTATCGATTTCAGTATCGAAGTGACCGATGTTACACACCACTGCACCTGCTTTTAATGTATCTAACATTGCAGCGTCACATACGTGGTAGTTACCTGTAGTCGTTACGATCAAGTCAGTGTTTTGAAGAAGATCCGCATTTACGTCTTCTTTTTTACCTGTTTGCACGCCGTTTTTGTATGGAGATACAACTTCGTAACCGTCCATACATGCTTGCATTGCACAGATTGGATCGATTTCAGTAACACGTACGATCATGCCTTCTTGACGAAGTGATTGAGCAGAACCTTTACCTACGTCACCGTAACCAATCACCAGTGCACGACGACCAGACATCAACATGTCAGTACCGCGTTTGATGGCATCGTTTAGAGAATGGCGGCAACCGTATTTGTTGTCGTTTTTGGACTTGGTTACTGAGTCATTTACGTTGATTGCAGGAACTTTTAAAGTGCCGTCACGTAACATTTCATAAAGACGTTGCACACCCGTAGTGGTCTCTTCAGTCACACCATGGATTTTCGCTAACACTTCAGGATATTTTTCGTGAACAAGAGCAGTCAAGTCGCCGCCATCGTCCAGAATCATGTTGGCATCCCAAGGTTTGCCATTCACGTTGATTTGTTGTTCCAAACACCACATGTATTCTTCTTCAGTTTCACCTTTCCAGGCAAAAACAGGAATACCGCGTGCAGCGATTGCAGCAGCTGCGTGGTCTTGAGTAGAGAAGATGTTGCAAGAAGTCCAACGTACTTCAGCGCCCAATTCAACTAAAGTTTCAATTAAAACTGCAGTTTGAATGGTCATGTGAATACAGCCGAGAATTTTCGCGCCTGCAAGTGGTTTTGCTGCTGAGTAGCGTTTACGTAAGCCGATCAGCGCTGGCATTTCTGCTTCAGCAAGTTTAATTTCTTTACGGCCGTAGTCAGCTAGGGAAATATCGGCAACTTTATAATCTGTAAATGAAGCATTAACCGCGTTCATCACGATCTCCTTATAAAAAACAATAATTGATCATTCAGTTCGCGGATGCCGTTGTTGGTTGATCAGACAAGTTCAACCGATCGTCGAGCCTGGCGCTTTTACATTTTGTACCTGTAAAACGTCGCAGCATCCCTCGACTAGCGAAGTATTGTACTTGGAAATTGATTTTGTTCCAATCTGAAATTGATTATTATCAACACAATTATATTTTTGAGCTTTTATTATGGCTTTAGAAATGCCTGAAGAATTAGCCCGTCTGGAAGCAAATGGCGGAATTTTTGCAGTTTGGATGCTGCTGCAACATTTAGGTATTGATGCCGATATTCAGCAGCTGGTAGAGGTCTGTGGATATGATGGTGAAAATGGCACGACGACCATCGGTCTAGCTGTAGCACTAAAAAAATTTGGTTTTCATGTGCAGTTTTATACCGATCCTGACCCTGATCTTCAGGAGAGTGAAAAGCTTAGTTATCAGGAAGCTGAGCAACTGAATTTACCTATTCTTCCTGCATTAAATTATCAGCAAATCCAGCTAGCATTTGATCAAAATAAATTTGTGATTGTTTATTACGACACCTTGGAAGGCGTGGGTAATCATTCTCTTATTTATGATGCCAATGAAGATGAAATCTGCTTTTTTGACAGTTTTGATGTGATGCCTGCCGCTATATTTGAACAACAACGAAATGTAGAAGGTATTTGCAGACAAGTGATTGTGGTCGATATTAATGATGATATCGAGCGCTAATATTTAAAATTGTATAAAACAAAAGCCCATCAAATGATGGGCTTTTTCATCTTTAATTTATTTTTCAGCAGCCTTTGCTTTTTCAGTCCAGTAATCTGCTTGTTCTTCATCTGTTTCTATGCCTAGACCATTTTCATAGATAAAGGCCAAATCACGCATAGCTTGAACTTCACCCCATTCAGAAGCCTGCTTGACTAAAGACACAGATTTGGTCACATCTTTTTCAATTACATCACCACGACGGAAATAACCCGCCAATTCTAAAGTCGCAGCAGGGTGTTTCTGTATATTGGCTTTACTCAGCCAGTAATAGCCGAGTTCAAAATGTGCTTTGGATTCTTCCGGGTCTTCTTCAGCCAAGTCTTTGGCATAAACGGTATAACCTTCACCCAGCCAGTACATCGCTTCGACATTACCATTTTCTGCGGCTTTCAGCGCCCATTCTTCGGCAAGAATAATGTCATCATCATGCTCGCTTTGCATATACAGCTCAGCCAGTTCAAATTGCGCTTTTGCATTTCCTGTAATGGCTAAATTCATCAGTGAGGCAGGAGGAGAAATTCGGTTAGACATACCTATATCCAAAAACTTTTGCTATAGCCTAAAAGGAATGAAATAAAAAAGCCAATCCGAAGATTGGCTTTTACAGTATCGTGACTAAAAACATCAACTCATGTCAGTGCTTTTAACCGAGAGGGTGTTCACAAACACTCAGTGTTCTTGCTGAATACCGGCAACCAACCAGTCCTGATTAGAACCCGCAGGTTTTACAAAATGCCAAACTTCTGCAAAAGGTTGTGGCAAGCTGTTTAAGTCTTCGCTTACTGTACCGGTAAAACGAACACTTACAACATATTGACCATTTTCAGTTGCAGAATCGACCACCATTGCATTCAGGTTAGAGAACTCGGCAACGTCCTGGTCTTGGTTCGCCATAATGTCGTTATACATAGACTGATAAAGATCAGGGGTTAAATAACGTTGAATTTCAGCAATGTTGCTTGCTGTATTCATGGACTGAATATGGTTAAAGCGTTGACGGGCAACACGCAAGAATGCAGCAGGTTCGGTGCCATCTGGCAATTGGTTGCCGCTTTGTGTTGAAGCTGCACCAAAAGGTGCTTGAGTTGCTGCACCTGCAGAACCACCTACAGACTGACCAAAAATATTGGTGCTGTCATTTGAAGTACGTGGTGCTGCATTTTGCTGACCAAACGGCGCTGTGTTTCCAGCATTGTTTGGTGCATAAGGATTATTGGCTGCTAATTTTTTTTTTGCTCCGAATTTACGGAACAAGAAGAATGCTACTGCTGCTGCCAGAAGAATCCAGATCCAGCCCGGAATTCCGCCTTTTTCTTCCTCTTGCTGAGTTTGTGCTTCACTTGCAGCTTTATCATCTGCTAAAGCATTAGCTGCAACTGCACCAACTGCAGCACCAGCAACACCAGCAGCAACCATTTTACCTACACCTGAACCCGATTTTTGTTGGGCAGGGGCAACAGGTTGTTGAACAGGAGTAACTTGACGCGGTTGTTGGTAAGATTGGGTTGGAGCAGCAGAACGGCTCATGCCATGACTTTTACCGCCACCTGCACGTTTTGCTTCGGCCATTGGTGCAACCACCATAGCTGCCATTAAAATACCGGCCATCAAACCACGCTGTCGAACTTCCATCGATTTTTTCCTAAATAAAAAAGTAAATTAGAGCTTTATAGTTATGCAGTCATTTGCACCGAATTTCAATATCAAATTGGTGATTTTTTTTACATAACCTTTCATGTGTTTAAGCTTAAGCCAACTCTTCACTCAAGTTCATCGCTTCAGTTAATGCTTCATGCAAACGTGCCACTGAAATGATCTGAACATTTGGAATCGGCTTTTGGGGAGCATTGCCACGCGGTAAAATAATGTATTTAAAACCATGCTTAATGGCTTCTTTTAAACGTTCCTGACCATTTGGCACCGGACGAATTTCACCAGACAGTCCGACTTCGCCAAATACTGCCAGTTGTTGTGGCAAGGCTTTGCCACGCAAGCTTGAAGCACAAGCCAGTAAAACAGCCAGGTCTGAACCAGTTTCGGTAATTTTGAGACCGCCAACAACATTGACATAGACATCCTGTCCAGAGGTTTGCACCCCGCCGTGACGGTGCATGACAGCCAGCAGCATGTTCAGGCGGTTTTGTTCCAGACCGAGTGCCACACGACGCGGTTGACCATGCGCATCATCCACCAAAGCTTGTACTTCGACCAACAGGGGACGGGTGCCTTCGCGGCTGATCATCACAATTGAACCGGGAATGGCTTCATCATAACGGCTTAAGAAAATAGCGGACGGATTGGAGACTTCACGTAAGCCTTTATCGGTCATGCCAAACACGCCCAGTTCATTGACTGCCCCGAAACGGTTTTTTACCGCGCGAATCATCCGGTAACGTGAGTCGGATTGTCCTTCAAAATACAGGACACAGTCGACCATGTGTTCCAGTACACGGGGTCCCGCCAATGCGCCTTCTTTGGTCACATGACCCACAATGAACAGCGCCGTGCCACTATTTTTAGCAAAACGGGTCAGTAAAGCTGCCGATTCACGAATTTGTGATACGCCACCCGGTGCCGACTGCAAGGTTTCGGTATATAAGGTTTGAATCGAATCCAGAATGGCAACAGCAGGGCGTTCTTGCGCAAGTACCTCGCAGATTCGTTCCACGCAGGTTTCTGCCATGACTTTAAGATGCTCAGTCGGCAATTCCAGACGATGGGCACGCAAAGCGACTTGCGACAGCGATTCTTCACCAGTCACATAGAGTGCAGAACTCTGCGCAGCTGCCATATGGGTCGCCGTTTGTAAAAGAATCGTGGATTTACCAATTCCGGGATCACCGCCAATCAGAACCACTGAACCGGTGACTAGACCACCGCCCAGAACGCGGTCAAATTCACCTATCCCTGTAGCCAAGCGTGTTTCATGTGAAACAGAAACTTTATTCAGGGTGGTGATGGTTGCTGCCTGACCGGCATAGCCACCGCCCATTTTAGGCTGGGCACGGTGTGTTGTTGCGGGTGCAAGAGTGACTTCGAGCAGGCTGTTCCATTCACCACATTCTGAACATTGTCCCGCCCATTTCGGATGGTCAGTTCCACATTGTTCGCAACGGTAAACAGTTTTGACTTTGCTCATTTGAGTGGTATCTATATAAATCAGAAGATGGATGAAGAATGTAGCAATAGCTGTATGGAAATACAATTTCTTGCATGAATTCTCGCCAAACTTTATCTTGGCACGTAAACTGCTAACTTGAAGGGAAATACAGAAAAGGAATACAAAATGGACCGAAATTGCGTGAAAAAGCGACAAAAACACAGTCAAGCTTGAAAAATATTTAACAAACGCTCAAAAAACTTTATTTATTTTTTTTAATTTGAGCTACTTTTATCACACGAAATTGAGAGACGAAAATAACAATGTCAAATGAGAATCATAGTTCACCGAATGAAGGTGGTGAACTGCAGCGGAGTCTGTCGAATCGGCATTTGCAGCTTATTGCAATTGGCGGGGCCATTGGTACAGGTTTGTTCATGGGTTCGGGTAAAACCATCAGCCTGGCCGGACCATCCATTCTGATCATTTATATGATTATTGGTTTTATGGTTTTTTTGGTCATGCGTGCGCTTGGCGAACTGTTACTGTCTAACCTGAAATACAAGTCTTTTATTGATTTTTCAACCGATTTGATTGGTCCGTGGGCGGGCTATTTTGTCGGCTGGACCTATTGGCTGTGCTGGATCACCATTGGTATTGCTGACTTGTCGGCCATTATTTATTATCTGCAGTTCTTTAACGGGGGGCTGCCGTTTACGCCTGGTGAAGGGGTCATGATCAGTGTTGCCGCCATTGTATTTATTATGGGGCTGAATCTGGTTACCGTTAAATTGTTCGGTGAGTTAGAGTTCTGGTTTGCTTTAATCAAGATTATTGCCATTGTCGTATTGATTGCTGTGGGGCTGTGGATGATCTTTACCGGGTTTTCTTCTACCGCAGGTGAAGTCGCTTCCTTTACTCATCTCTGGTCACATGGCGGTTTATTTCCAACAGGCGTAACGGGTTTCTTGGCCGGTTTCCAGATTGCCATCTTTGCCTTCGTCGGTGTGGAACTGGTGGGTACCACAGCAGCTGAAACCAAAGATCCTGAACAGAACTTGCCTAAAGCAGTCAACTCGATCCCTATTCGTATTATCATTTTCTATGTGCTGGCACTGGTCATTGTCATGTCAGTTACGCCATGGAACAAGATTGATCCGAACATCAGTCCATTCGTCAACCTGTTTAGCCAGGCCGGTATTGCTGCTGCAGCGATTATCATGAATTTGGTGGTGTTATCTTCGGTGATGTCATCCATGAACAGTGGGGTGTTCTCGACCAGCCGTATGCTGTTTGGTCTGTCACGTGAAGAGCAGGGTCCTAAAGCCTTCGGTCATTTAAATAAACGTGCTGTGCCTGCCAATGCACTGTATTTCTCGGCAATCTGTTTGTTACTCGGTGCTGCACTTCAGTACTTTGTACCGAATACGGTTGAAGCGTTTACTCTTGCAACCACACTTTCAACCATCCTGTTTATCTGTGTCTGGCTGATGATTATCTGGAGCTATATCGTGTATTACAAAACACGTCCAGAACTGCATGCCAAATCAACCTTTAAACTTCCTGGTGGATTGTTTACCTGCTGGTTGGTAATCATCTTCTTTATTGGCATGATTTATGTGTTGTCTTTAGAAGCAGACACCATGAAAGCGCTGATGGTCAGCCCAATCTGGTTCATTATTTTGATTATTGGTTACTTTGGTTTCTACAAACCGAAACATAAATAATCAGGCTAGAAAATGAAAACGCCAGTTTGAAACTGGCGTTTTTTTTTATCTCACTATAATCTCTAGCGTTTAGGGCTTTGGTCATGTCCCATGATCAGGTTATACTTCTTCGAAAATATCAAATAGGTGGTCAGATGCGTCTTGTCATTTGCTGCATCAGTTTATTGGCGACAGGTTTTGCTTTAGTCGGTTGTGGTCAGTCTGGAGCTTTGCAGCTACCGAGTGATCCGAATTACAACAAACGTGCAAAATATTTGTTATATCCCAATGTAGATTCAAAACAGCAATCCTCAAATAAGCAAGAAGCCGCTCCAGTAGCACCAGAGCTTCCTGCTTCATCTGCTGCAACGAATTAATTTTTAATATCTAAACGCGTCATCGAAAGGATACATTCATGAGTTTTACCCGCATCAATGGGGTTTTGCATGCCGAGCAATGTTCTCTACAACAGCTTGCGCAGCAATTTGGCACGCCACTTTATGTTTATTCAAAAGCGACTTTTGAAAAGCATTATTTAGATATGGATCGTGCTTTTAGCTTTATCGATCATCAAATTTGTTTTGCGGTAAAGTCAAACTCTAACCTTGCGGTGTTGAATGTACTGGCCAAGCGTGGCGCGGGCTTTGATATTGTTACTGGTGGTGAACTGGCGCGTGTGCTTAAGGCGGGTGGTGATGCTTCTAAAATTGTATTCTCGGGTTTAGGTAAATCTGAAGCGGATATCCAAAAAGCGCTAGAAGTAGGCATTGCCTGCTTTAATGTCGAGTCTTATGCCGAGCTGGACCGTATTCAAAAAGTGGCAGCAAGCTTAGGTAAAAAAGCCCCAATTTCCTTGCGTGTCAATCCGGATGTCGATGCCAAAACTCATCCCTACATTTCAACCGGTTTAAAAGAAAACAAATTCGGTATTCCTTCCGATACGGTATTTGAAACCTATCAATATGCTGCATCGTTGCCAAACCTGGATGTTGTGGGAATTGACTGTCATATCGGTTCACAATTGACTGAAACCCAGCCTTTTGTTGATGCGCTGGATCGTGTGATTGTGATGATTGAGAAACTTAAAGAATTAGGTATCAATCTAAAACACATTGATATCGGTGGCGGTTTGGGCGTGACCTATAAAGATGAAACGCCTCCATCTGTAGAAGAATATGCCAATGCATTACGTCCAGCTTTGGAAAAGCTGGGTCTAAAAGTGTATATGGAACCGGGTCGCAGTATTTCTGCCAATGCCGGTGTGTTACTGACTAAAGTCGATTTGCTCAAACCGACCAATCACCGTAACTTTGCCATTATTGATGCCGCGATGAACGACCTGATTCGTCCTGCTTTGTATGAAGCATGGATGGATATTCAGGAAGTGATTCCACGTACTGACGTTGAAGCGAAAGAGTGGGATGTCGTCGGGGCGATTTGTGAAACCGGTGATTTCCTGGGTAAAGAGCGTCAGCTGGCAATCAAAGAAAATGATGTACTGGCTGTGTTGGGTGCGGGTGCTTACGGTTTCGTGATGAGCTCGAACTATAACAGTCGCGGACGTGCTGCTGAAGTGATGGTGGATGGTGATCAGGCACATCTGATTCGTGAGCGCGAAAGCATTGAATCTTTGTGGGAACGTGAACGCTTATTGCCATAATGGAGATGTCTGAGATGTTTTTAGAATTTACCAAAATGCATGGTCTGGGCAATGACTTCATGGTGGTTGATCTGATCAGCCAGCGTGCCTACCTGGATACTGTCACTATTCAACGTTTGGCAGATCGCCACTTTGGCATTGGTTTCGACCAGTTGCTAATTGTTGAGCCACCTGATTTACCCAATGTCGATTTTAAATATCGTATTTTCAATGCCGACGGTTCTGAAGTGGAGCAATGCGGAAACGGTGTGCGCTGTTTTGCACGTTTTGTGCATGAGCGTCAGCTCACCACCAAAACCAAAATTAAAGTGCAGACCAAAGCCGGTATTGTAGAGCCTGAGCTGGGTGTGAATGGCTGGGTTCGTGTGAACATGGGTTATCCTAAATTCTTGCCAAGTGAAATTCCATTTTTGGCAGATGAACCGGAAAATTTGTATGACATTGAGCTGGCCAACAATGAAAAGCTGACTATTGATGTCGTAAATATGGGCAATCCGCATGCCGTGACCATCGTTCCCGATGTGATTACCGCAGATGTCGCACGTATTGGACCACAAGTAGAATCACATGAGCGTTTCCCGCAACGTGTCAATGCCGGTTTTATGCAAATCATTGATGAAAAGCATGCCCGTTTGCGTGTTTTTGAACGCGGTGTAGGTGAAACTTTAGCCTGTGGTACAGGTGCCTGTGCCGCTGCAGTTTCCGGTATGCGCCGTGGTCTGTTGGCTAATAATGTTGAAATTGAATTGGCTGGTGGCAAGCTGCAAATTGAATGGAAAGAAGGTGATGTGGTGTGGATGACCGGTCCAACAGCAAACGTCTATCAGGGTCGTATCGATTTGAGTTATTACCAATAGTAAACTCATGTTTTGATGAAAAAAGCACTGTCCCTATGATTGTGCTTTTTTATGCCTGTAAATGCGTTATGCTGTACGGATTATTGCTTTTAGCCTAGAGCTTAAATGACGCATTTGATTTTTCTTCCAGGAGCATCTGGAAGTACTGAATTTTGGCAGCCACTGATTGAACTGCTGTCAGCAGATTATACAGTCCAAGTGATTGCCTATCCTGGATTCGGTCAAGAACCAGCGCAGAATGATGTATATGATTTTAATAGTCTGAGTGATTATGTGCTGGACCAGATTCAGCAAGATTCGGTACTGATTGCACAGTCGATGGGCGGAATTTTTGCCATACAGGCTGCATTGAAAAAATCTAATTTAATTAAAGCTATGGTACTGATTGCGACATCAGGCGGGATTGATTTAAGTCCATTTGAAGTCGAGGATTGGCGCACGGCCTATAAAAACCAGTTCCTGAATTACCCGGACTGGTTTTCTACTGTACAGTTGGATTATTCCTCTCAACTTTCAGCCATTCAGCAAAAAACATTACTGCTATGGGGAGATGCCGATCCCATCAGCCCTGTGGCTGTTGGGCAGTATTTACATCAGACATTAAAAGACTCATCGTTTCAGGTTATTCAGGGCGGAGATCATTTATTCGCTGCGCAGCACGCTACAGAGACAGCAGCGTGGGTCTCTGATTTTTTAAATTCACTGGAAAGCAGAGCAAGGGATAGTTAATGTCATTACAAACAAACACAACTGAACTGCTCGCAATGTGGCTCAAAGAACGTGAAATTCAAAATCAGTCCAGACATACCTTACAGGCTTATGAACGTGACGTTTCCGATTTTTTAAACTTTTGTGAAGCTAAAAAACTGGATCTGGCCAATATCGAAACCACAGATCTGCGTGAATATTTGGCCCATAAAGTGGAACAGCAAGGCTTAAGTTCCAGCAGTTTACAGCGGATGCTCTCGTCCATACGCCAATTTATGAAATGGGCCGAGCAGGGGCGGTATCTGGTGTTTAATCCGGCGGATGATTTTCAGTTAAAACGTATTCCCAGACCGCTTCCGGGCATGGTTGATATTGAAACCGTGAACCAGATTCTGGATCAGCCGGCACCTGAAACCGAAGCACAGCAACAAATGTGGCTACGGGATAAAGCCATTTTAGAACTATTGTATTCCAGTGGTTTACGTCTGGCTGAAGTGCAAGGTTTGCGGATTAAAGATATCGATTTTAACCGTCAGCTGTTACGTATTACTGGTAAAGGCAATAAAACCCGGGTGGTGCCTTTTGGCAGCAAGGCTCGAGATGCAGTAATGAAGTGGCTGCAAGTCTATCCATTATGGCACGGTGATTTTGTCCCGGATGCCCATGTGTTTATTACCCAAAAGGGCAATCCGCTGGGTGCGCGGCAAATTGAAAACCGGGTGAAACTGCAAGCCCTGCGTGCCGGGGTGAATGTTGATTTGCATCCACATTTGTTACGTCATTGCTTTGCCAGTCATATGCTATCCAATAGCCGGGATTTACGTGCGGTACAGGAAATGCTGGGACATAGCAATTTAACCACCACGCAAATATATACCCATGTTGATTTTGATCATTTGGCTCAGGTGTACGATCAGGCACATCCGCGAGCACAGGTTAAAAAACCGTAATAATGTTAAAATTTGAATCAATCTGGCTTGGACTTTGCTTAATTATTTTAGCAGCAGTCACCGGAGTTCATTAAAGTTAAATAAGCGTATGAAAAAATATCAGTGCATAAAGATGACATTTTGAACTATTGTCGGATAATAAAAAGTCAATTTATAAGGTATAAGAATCACCTCTAACCATACAGTGAATCGCATGAATCATGTATAGCGATGAAATTATGTATGCTTTCACTACTGGTCAGTTAAATATTGGAAAGGAAAATGATAGGCGAAACAATGATTGCAGATATTTTAGAGAAATATGACCAGTTAACGGCTGCGCAAAAAGAAATTTTTGCAGGTTATGGCCTTCGTCAAGTTAAACATTTTGTCGAAATAAGTTTGCCTAATATCGAACCGGTTTTACCTGCAGGTGCGCATGTCCAGGGCATCAATTCAGAAGGTAAGGTACAGGCCATTAATGATGTGACCCAACAAACCTATCTGTGGATTTCAGACCTGCAATGGCAGGAACGTCCCATTGCCACATCAAATGTAGATTTAAAAGAAGACTTTTTAGCAGTCTGGAAAATATTTAATCTTCAGGCTTATGATTTAATTGATTTAAGCCACATCCATCGTGACTTTTTACAAAGTCAGCCTGTATAAGCAGCCTTTTAATTTGCAGACTTGATCAAGGGCTACCTGATTTCATGCGATATCATTGATGTAGCCCTAAAGTTTTATAAGGTTATCAAGCTCAAAGCTAAGTAAGTTCTTGTTGCTGCACTTCAATTTTCAATCTAAGCAATAACAGATTTATTTGCACGGCAATTTTTAACATACTGAAAAATTATGAACGTGCCTAAAGATTATCTAACGGTAACTGGAAACTCTGTTTAATAATCTGACTGGGTAAATCCGTTTTTACACTGGTTATGCCGTTTTTCTTGGTGAGATGCGCCGACTGAAATTTACGGTAACTTTCCAGATCGGGTACGACCACTTTCAGCATGGCATCACATTCCCCCAAAATAATATAGCATTCCATCACTTGAGGAAGTTCTTTCATCGCTTCAATAAAGCAGTCAATCGTCTCGGCATCCTGACCTACCAGCCAGATGCGTGAAAACAAAATCAGCTGCAAGCCAACTTTTTGCGGGTCTACCACTGTGGTGTAATTTTGAATTACGCCTGCTTCTTCCAGTAATTTCACCCGACGCAGACACGATGATGGCGACAGTCCAATTTCGCGGGCCAGATCGTTATTTTGCATACGGCCATTATTCTGCAAGGCACGAATGATATTTTTATCAATGCGATCCAGTTTCACTAAAACAGATTTGGAATATAGTTTCATACATTAGAATATAATTCGAAAGATAATCATAATTATAGAATATTTGAAATCCTATTTTGTACTATTTGTTCGATACTGATTTTCACTTTCAAGACATGGAAAGGGAAAAGAAAATGTCTGTATTGGTACTGTTTGCCTTAACGGTTATTCCGCTTATTTTCACCCCTGGACCAGATATGCTGTTTATCCTGTCTCAAGTGATGGGGAAAGATGCAAAAGCAGGCATGCTGGCAACTGTAGGGATTTGCCTGGGCTATTTGGTCCATTCTGTTTTGATGGCTTTGGGCATTGCAGCCCTTATAGTCTCGTTCCCGGTGTTATTTGAAAGCATTCGCTGGCTCGGGATCGCTTATCTATTGTTTCTGTCTGCGAGTTTGATTAAGTCGGTGTTCAGTCACAATAAATTCATTATCGAGAGAAAATCATCATCCAATCCCATTAAAAAAGGTTTCTTTACTGCGCTATTGAACCCCAAAGGTATGCTGATCTATTTTGCAATTTTACCGCAATTTATTGATAAAGCCGGGAACATGGTGAATCAGGGTTTAATTCTGTCTTTGATCTGAATAGCCACCAAAATTCTAGACACACATAACCATCTTTTGATGGGCCTTTTCATAATCTAATGGAGAACGCTGACCATTGGAACCATGTCTGCGTTTTGAATTGTAGAACATCTCAATATATTCAAAAATATCCGATCTGGCTTCAGTTCTTAATGCATAGATTTTCTTCTTAATTCGTTCCCGCTTTAATAGCTGAAAGAAGCTTTCTGCAACAGCATTGTCATGGCAATTCCCTCTACGACTCATACTACTTTCAAGATTATGATGCTTGAGAAATGTCTGCCATTCATGGCTGGTGTATTGGCTGCCTTGGTCAGAATGGATTAGGACTTTGTTCTTTGGGTTTCTTCGCCATAAAGCCATCAATAATGCATCTAAAACCAGGTCTGTCGTGATTCTGGATTTCATCGACCAGCCAACAACAAGACGTGAAAACAGGTCAATCACAACTGCGAGATATAGCCACCCTTCATGAGTACGGATATAGGTAATATCTGTCACCCATATTTGGTTGGGATAAGTTGGATTAAATTGGCGGTCTAAAGTGTTTGCGGCAACGATAGCTGGATTACCAGCGTGAGCTCTAGGTTTACGATAGCCACGCTGTGATTTGAGACCATTCGCCTTCATGAGCCGATGTACTCGATTAATCCCGCAACTTTCACCAACATCTTTTAAATCACAGTGAATCTTGCGATAGCCGTAGATACCACCAGATTCCAGCCAGAACTGTTTAATCAATCCTGAAAGCTGTTGCCGTTTCCTCGCAGTTTTACTGGTGGGTTGCTTTAACCATGCGTAATAACCACTGTGATGAACATCCAGAGCTGAACATAAACGACGGACAGGCCATATGTGCTGATTGTCCTGAATAAAGGCGTACCTCATTTGGACTGGCTTGCGAAGTACACCGCGGCCTTTTTTAATATGTCTCTTTCTTCAGTGACCCTTTGCAGCTCTTTTTTTAACTTTGCCAATTCTGCACTTGGATCAGTAGATTCTGTTGTCTTGGGTTGCTGTGGATCATAACGTTTAATCCAGGCATATAAACTATGTGTGGTGGTTCCTAAACGTGCAGCAACTTCGGTCACACTATGACCTTTCTCAGTGACTTGTTTTACTGCTTCAATTTTGAATTCTTCAGGATATCGTTTACTGCTCATAAGCACCTCGTTAATTAGCCATTTTATCTAACTAAAAGGTGTCTACAAAATCGGTGGCTATTCAGATCTTTATTGGACTCATCTTTGTGGTATATGGCAGTTTGAGTGTGATTTTTGCCAAAGTGACCCAAAAAACCCATATTGATGAGCGTAAACAGAAATGGATTGATGGCGCTTCAGGCGGCTTGTTAATGCTGGCTGCAACCTGGCTGATCATGAACTGATAAATGTCAAACAAGTATGCTGTTATGGCATGCTTGCCTGTATGTAAGGGTATTTAGCCGTAATAAAGTAATTTGTTACATCTTTAACTTGAAAAAGAGGTCGATTTTAGGGCAGACAGACTGAAAAATTTAGCGGAATCTGTCTTAAATGACAATTCATTACTTTGGTTGTTCTGTCAGCAATGTGTGCCAGACCTACCAGAAACTGATCGAAAAGAAGTATTAAATCAGAACTTTTGATGAAGTTAATCAGATAAAAAAATAATAAAAATCAATGGTTAAAAAATAAATAAATATTCAGGAATTTCATCTTAATAAAAGTGTGTGAAAAAAATATGAACGCCAAGTTCAAGGAAAATGATGCTTTTTTACAGCTGTTTCGATAATTGTGACTTGACCCAAATGCCGTACACATTGCAAGATAGGGCACCTAAAAAAATTTAAGTGAAGAGTTATTATAACTTTTCTCAATATTTACATTTGCTAAAACAGCCGAGGATTACATGAAGGCTCTTGTTGCTGTAAAACGTGTGGTTGATGCCAACGTTAAAGTTCGCGTTAAACCGGACAACAGTGGTGTTGACTTAACAAACGTTAAAATGTCAATTAACCCATTCTGTGAAATCGCAGTGGAAGAAGCGGTTCGTTTAAAAGAAAAAGGAACTGTTTCAGAAATCGTTGTTGTTGCTATCGGTCCTAAAGAAGCGCAAGAACAAATCCGTTCTTCAATGGCACTTGGTGCTGACCGCGGTATCCTGGTTGAAGCTGATGACAGCCAGCTCGGTGCTTTGGAAGTGGCTAAAATCCTGAAAGGTGTTGTTGACGCTGAACAACCACAATTAATCCTTCTTGGTAAACAGGCCATTGATGACGACTCTAACCAGGTTGGTCAGATGCTTGGTGCTCTACTTGGCGCAGGTCAAGGTACATTCGCTTCTGAAGTGAAAGTTGAAGGCGACAAAGTACAAGTCACTCGTGAAATCGACGGTGGTTTGCAAACTGTTGAACTTGCACTTCCAGCAATTATCACCACTGACTTACGTTTGAACGAGCCACGTTATGCAGCTCTGCCAAACATCATGAAAGCGCGTAAAAAACCGCTTGATACCAAGTCTCCAGCAGATTTTGGTGTAACTGCGACAACTAAACTGAAAACAGTGAAAGTTGAAGCTCCTGCTGAACGTAAAGCGGGCGTACAAGTGAAGTCTGTAGACGAGCTTGTAGAAAAATTGAAAAATGAAGCGAAAGTGATCTAATACAGAAGGATAAAAATCATGAGTATTTTAGTTATCGCTGAGCACGACAACAAAGCATTAAACGCTGCTACTTTAAACGTTGTTGCTGCGGCGCAAAAAATCGGTGGTGATATCACTGTATTGGTAGCTGGCTCGAACGCGCAAGCTGTTGCTGACCAGGCAGCTAAAGTTGCAGGTGTAAGCAAAGTATTACTTGCTGACGACGCTGCTTATGCAAACCAGTTGGCTGAAAATGTGGCTAAACTTGTTGCTGAATTGGGCAAAGGCTATACCCATATCCTTGCTGCTTCTACCACAACGGGTAAAAACATTCTGCCACGTGCAGCTGCGCTTCTTGATGTGAGCATGATCACTGACATTATCGCTGTTGAAGGTCCTAAAACTTTCAAACGTCCAATCTATGCAGGTAACGCAATTGCAACTGTAGAATCAGGTGAATCTATCGTTGTTGCGACTGTTCGTGGTACGGCATTTGATGCTGTAGCAAGTGAGGGTGGTGCGGCTAGCGTTGAAGCTGCTGCGTCTACTGGCGATGCGGGTCTTTCTAAATTCATCTCAGAAGAAATTGTGAAATCTGAACGTCCAGAATTAACCGCTGCACGCATCGTAGTTTCTGGTGGTCGTGGTGTGGGTTCAGGTGAAAACTATCACAAAATCCTGGATCCATTAGCGGATAAACTTGGCGCTGCTCAAGGTGCTTCACGTGCTGCAGTTGATGCAGGTTTCGTTCCTAACGACATGCAAGTCGGTCAAACGGGTAAAATCGTTGCGCCTGAGCTATACATCGCTGTTGGTATTTCTGGTGCAATCCAGCACTTGGCGGGTATGAAAGAGTCTAAAGTAATTGTTGCGATCAACAAAGATGAAGAAGCGCCAATTAACGCAGTAGCGGATTACTGGTTAGTGGGTGACTTGAATACTGTAGTTCCGGAATTGGTTTCTAAAATCTAATTCAGCACTACATGCTTCAAAAAACGCTCCGCAAGGAGCGTTTTTTTATGCCTAGATGTTCGTAGCTTATCTATTTCTAGGGGGAGAATGTGGCTATTCTGACTCAATAGATAGCATTGCAGGGGCAGCAAACGAATGTACATCTTTTATGGTGGTACAAGGTGATACAGGTTTAATGTATTTGTGTAGCTAGGGGAGAGCCTGTATTTAATCGATTTATATTTTTTTAAAGGTGAAAAGACCATTTTAACTGAATAAACCGCCCGAACATTGAGCGCTAAAATTTGCGGCTAGACACTGAATAAAATGAACGAATTCACATAAAATCCCGACAAATGAAAGTGCCTAAAAAATAAACGATAAATTATAGAAAATTAACAAGATTAAGATAAGAGATATGGCACAAAAACAACAGAATTTATGCTATAATTTACGGCTGTATTTAGATTTTAACTCAGCTTATTTTGAGTTAATTTTTTGCTAGATTGATTATATAAAACGAACAGTCTGAACGGTTGTTTGTAATAAGGAGTATGCATGAGCGTATCGGAAATCCGACCGATTGCCATTGAGGATGAACTCAAAAGCTCATATCTCGACTATGCCATGAGTGTTATTGTTTCTCGTGCATTACCTGACGTGAGAGATGGCTTAAAGCCTGTTCATCGTCGTGTGCTTTTCGCTATGCACGAATTGGGCAATGACTACAATAAAGCATACAAAAAGTCAGCCCGTGTCGTCGGTGACGTGATCGGTAAATATCACCCACATGGTGACTCTGCTGTTTATGAAACCATTGTTCGTATGGCGCAAGACTTTAGCCTGCGTTATCAACTGGTGGATGGTCAAGGTAACTTCGGTTCTGTTGATGGCGATAGCGCAGCAGCAATGCGTTATACTGAAGTACGTATGCGTAAGCTGACCCATGAGCTTTTGGCCGATCTGGAAAAAGACACAGTCGAGTGGGAAGACAACTACGACGGTTCTGAACGCATTCCACAAGTCATGCCGACACGTGTTCCTAACTTGCTGATTAATGGTGTAACCGGTATTGCAGTAGGTATGGCGACCAATATGGCGCCACACAACATGACAGAAGTGATCAATGCATGTTTGGCCTATGCGGAAAACCCGAATATTTCCATTGAAGGCTTGATGGAACATATCTCTGGTCCAGACTTCCCTACAGGCGGTATCATTTACGGTAAATCAGGCATTGTCGATGCTTACCGTACCGGTAAAGGTCGTCTTCATATTCGTGGTAAATATCACATTGAAGAAGATCAGAAGACTGGCCGTAACACCATCGTATTCACTGAAATTCCTTATCAGGTCAATAAAGCAAAAACCATTGAACGTATTGCCGAACTGGTCAAAGAGAAGAAACTGGAAGGGATTTCTGAACTTCGTGACGAGTCTGATAAAGAAGGGATGCGTATTGCCATTGACCTGAAGCGTGGTGAAAATGCTGAAGTGATTGTCAATAACCTGTTCCTGAATACCCAGTTAGAAAATTCATTCAGCATCAACATGGTTTGCCTGGACAACGGCCAGCCGAAGTTGATGAACCTGAAAGACATCATTGCTGCATTCATCCGTCACCGCCAAGAAGTGGTGACTCGCCGTACCATGTTCGAACTGCGTAAAGCGCGTGAACGTGGCCATATCCTGGAAGGCTTGACCGTTGCACTCGCAAACATCGATGCGATTATTGAAACCATCAAGACCTCTGCCAACCCGGGCGAAGCGCGCGAGCGTTTACAGGCGGGTGAATGGGCTGCGGGTGGCGTAGTTGCATTACTGGAAAAAGCGGGTTCAGTTTCTGTACGTCCTGACGAGATTGAAGGTGAAGATCCAAACCGTCGATTCGGTTTAGATGGTAATGTTTACCGTTTATCTCCAGCACAGGTTGGAGCAATTCTTGAACTACGTTTACACCGCTTAACTGGTCTGGAACAAGACAAGTTACATGCTGAATATTCTGAAATTTTGGGTCAAATTGCTGAATTAACTGCAATTTTGAACGATTTCAATTTATTGATGGCAGTGATTAAAGAAGAATTGGCGTTAATCCTGCAACAATATGGCGATGCACGTCGTACCGCGATTGTAGAATCACGTATTGATTTCTCACGTGAAGATTTGATTCCTGAAGAGCAAGTAGTATTGACCGTTTCTAAAACCGGTTATGCGAAAACTCAACCACTTTCTGATTACGCTGCACAGCGTCGTGGTGGTCGTGGTAAGTCTGCGACTTCAATGAAAGAAGATGACTACATTCAGCATCTGATTGTGACCTCGAACCATGCCACGGTGCTTTGCTTCACCGATGTCGGTAAGGTCTATCGCCTGAAAGTATTTGAAGTACCGCAAGCATCGCGTGGTGCAAAAGGTCGCCCAATGGTGAACCTGTTACCGCTTGATGCCAACGAAACCATTACTGCAATTCTTCCGGTGATTGATGCACCGAAGAAATTCAAAGAACGTCTGGCAGATTTCAAGGCATTTGTAAAAGCCAATGCTGCGAAACTGCAAGAAAATGAAATCATCAATTCACATTATGCTGAACTGGAAGCGGCATTTGCTGAACTTGAAGATGGTGCAGATGACTTGTCTGATGCATTACGTGTTCAATTGAAGCAATTGGGTGTTGAGCTTTCAGCAAGCGATCTGGATGATGAAATCATTGCCGACTTTGCGCAGCAAGCCGAAGCGGTACGTAAAAACTTCTATGTGTTCATGGCGACCGAATACGGTACGATCAAGCGTGTAGAACTTGAACAGTTCAGTAATGTCCGTTCAAACGGTTTACGTGCCATTGAACTCACTGGCGATGATACCTTGATTGGTGTTGCGATTACCGATGGCGAACAGCAAATCATGTTGTTCTCGAATGAAGGTAAAGCGATCCGTTTTGCTGAAACTGATGTGCGTTCAATGGGACGTTCAGCCAAAGGTGTACGCGGTATGCGTGTGACCATTGGTGCAGCGCAAGTTGAAGATGCCGAAGATGCCGATATCGAGTCTGATGATGAAGATAGTTCAGATTCAGCCTTAATCAGCCGTATCGTTTCATTGGTGGTTGTCCCTGAAACGGGTGAAGTGCTGTGTGCTTCTGAAAATGGTTACGGTAAGCGTACCCCGGTAGATGACTTCCCAACCAAGAAACGTGGCGGTAAGGGTGTGATTGCGATCAAGACCTCTGAACGTAACGGTCAGTTGGTGGGTGCAGTTGCGATTGATGCCTCTAAAGAACTGATGTTGATTTCTGATGGCGGTACACTAGTTCGTACCCGTGCTTCTGAAGTTGCTCAAACTGGTCGTAACGCACAAGGTGTACGTTTGATCCGTTTAGGTAATGACGAGTTACTTGTAGGCGTAGTTTCGGTTGAAGCTGTAGAAGAAGATGAGTTTATTGAAGCAGTGGAAGGCGAAGAAGTTGTTGCCTCTACAGCTTTAATTGATTCTGAAACTTTGGTGGATGATGAAACGATTGCTGATGAAGCTGATAATGAATCGGATTTAAGAGATTCTGAAGACTAAGTTTTGATATCAAAAAGAAGGGCGCTTAGGCGCTCTTTTTTTATAAAAGAAGATAATCTAATAAATATTAAAATGGTGGGGATATGGATCAAAAGACATTGGAACAAATAGCAGAGTTTATTTGTGGAACAGATGAAGAAATTTACCCTCAACGTAGGTCGAGTTCTCAACTAACTAGCTTCTTTTATCGAGTTGGATTGCCATTTAATCATGATGGTTCAACACGTGCTAAATGGGTATTTGAAAAATTAAATAGTTTAGATAAAAATCAATTAGCAGATGTTTTAAGAAGGTTAGCATCTCCTAAAGAGTATGGCGGGGACAAAGTTAAAATTACTAAAGCCCTGAATGTTCTTAATTCAATTTTGTATGTGGAAGGGTTTGAAATCTATTTAGATGAAATTTCTCCTAAGTTTAGAAAGATTCAAAGAGATTTTAATGAAAGCAAATTAGAAAAGGAAAGAGAACTAAAACCATTACCTGCACCTGATTTTCTTGCACTGGGTTTGGACGTAGGTGTAGGCGAAATTCTTCAAAATAGATGGAATGAAACTCAAAAATGTATAGAGTCAAAGGCATATTTAGCATCTATAATTTTAATGGGTAGTATTCTTGAGGGAGTACTCTTGGGTGTTTTTCAAAAAAATATGAAAGAAGGTAATCAAGCTAAGAATGCTCCAAAGGATAAGAATGACAAAATAAAAAATTTTGCTGAATGGAAGTTAGCAGAAATGATAGATGTAGCCCATCAGCTTGATTGGATAGGAATTGATGTTAAAAAATATTCACATTCTTTACGAGAGTTTCGAAATCTAATTCATCCCTATGAGCAAATGATGTATAGATTTAACCCAGATGAAGATACAACAAATATTTCTTGGTTGGTTGTACAAGCAGTTATTAATGACTTGGCAAATAAACTTAAGACATAAAAAAGGAAGCCGAAGCTTCCTTCTTTCGATTTATAAATTATGCTGCTTCTTTGATTTCAACAGCATAATTTTTTTGCTTTTCAGCATCGAACTGACCTTCCCATTTACTGATCACAAGAACAGCTAACGAGTTACCAATTACATTCAATACAGTACGAGCCATATCCAGAATACGGTCAATACCGGCAATAAATGCCAAGCCTTCAAGCGGAATACCCACACTACCCAAGGTTGCCAACAATACAACGAAAGATACGCCAGGCACACCGGCAATACCTTTAGAAGTAATCATCAAGGTTAACACCAGAATGATTTGCTGAGTCATGCTTAAATCAATACCGTAAAGCTGCGCAATAAAGATGGCTGCAATACTTTGATATAAGGTCGAACCATCCAGGTTAAATGAATAACCGATTGGAATCACAAAACTGGTAATGGATTTCGGTGCACCATAGGCTTCCATTTTTTCCATCAGGCGCGGTAATACTGTCTCGGAACTTGCAGTTGAATAAGACAGAATCAGCTCATCTTTTAGAATTTTAATAATTTCCCAAATACTGAAACCACAGAATTTGGCAACAAGTCCTAAAATCACAAAGATGAAGAAGAAAATAGCACCATAAACCAATAATGCCAATTTGACTAATGGGAGCAGTGAGCTAAAGCCGAAGTTCGCAACAGTCGCCGCAATCAGGCCAAATACACCGAAAGGTGCAAAAAGCATGATCATATGGGTGACTTTGAACATGGTTTCAGCAACCGCATGCAACACATCAATCAGCGGTTTCTTGGTTTCTTTCGCTAAAGACCCTAAACCAATACCGAAGATCACAGAGAAGAAGATGATTGGCAACATATGCCCATCAGTCAGTGATCCAAAAATATTAGACGGGATTAAAGATAAAACAGTATTGACCAGACCATGCGAGTGACTACTCACTTCCTGGGTGGTTTGCTGATATTTAGAGATATCGGTTTGGGTCAAACTCGACATGTCAATACCGGCACCTGGCTGGAATACGTTTGCAGCAACCAGGCCGACAATAATCGCAACCGTGGTAATAATTTCAAAATAAACAATAGTTTTGAAACCCAGTTTACCCAAGTTTTGACCATGACTTGCATTGGCAATACCTAAAATCAGCATTGAAAGTACAAGTGGAATGACAATCATCTTAATCAAATTAATAAAGATTGCGCCCAAAGGGCTCAGCAGATTATTAATCAGAGTTTCACGATATTCGGGAGAATAATGTAGAAAGGAGCCTACAAGCACACCTAAAATGAGCGCAATGACGATTTGCCAAGCAAGACTAATCTTAATCTTTTTCATGCTAAGCCCTTAAAATCAAATTTCAATAAAAAAGCTGCTATAACACTGTCGATCTCACATCGGCATGTTACGGGGAGCGTGGGAATGAATAATATAAAAAAAATTCATGAAATATGAACAGGGGGCTATTTTGCATCGATTAGTATATTCAATCTAACTTTTTTCTTCATAATTGATTCAAAAGATCAAAAAAAAATCAATTTTGGTATTAAAAATAACCAAATGGTAAAGTTTTATTTAATAATCTTATCAGTTCATAGCTAAAAGCTTACTTTTGCGCAGGTCTGATCAGGCGAAAATATGCCCAAACCAGACAAATGCCGGCAAAGGTGGCCAGATAAATCATTTTTGGAATGACCAGCTGGGTATGCACTCCCATCTGGTTCAATTGAATAAACATCTGTATGCCTTGAGTAGAAGGCAGCGCTTGGCCTAGCCACTGCATCCACACAGGCATTGCGGCATGCGGCCACGCCGTACCTGAAAGTAAGAACAGCGGAATAGAGGTAAATACAATCACGTGACCTGCACGTTCCGGCATATCCAGAAAAGAGGCAATCAGCATGCTGAGGCCAATCACGCAGCTCACAAAGATAGGGACCGCAATGAGCATGCCCCAGAAGTTACCACCCCTTGGATAGTCATTCAGCCAAAAAGTAAATCCAAATAAATATAAACAGCCCAGAAAACCAATGGTCAAAATGGCACTGAATAATGCCCAGAATTCGGTTCGACTCGGTGTCCAGTGCTTTTCACGATAAGTCGCAATTAACATGCACAAACCCAGCAAAATGGTTTGATGGATAATCAGTGGGGCAACGGCCGGGAAAATATAACTGCCATAGCCAGACAGGGTATTGAACAAGGGAATTTGATGGATCGACAGCGCCGGAGCAAATTCAGAAATATGCTGGAATTTTTCTGCTTGTTCAACCAGCGCATGTTCAACCGATGCTGCCAGTCCCAAACCGATCTTCTGGGTTTTTAAGAAATTGGCGGCACTTAAATATAAACCGATGCCACCCACTTCACCTCGACGCAGACTGCTAGATAAATTGTTCGGCAACAGTAAAATCCCATCTGCCTGTTGCAGCTTGATCATCTGCTCTGCTTCAGCAAAATTGCCAGTCACTGCACGGATTTCAACATTGGGGCTTTTAGCCACTTCACCAATAATCTTGGATGTCACCAGGCTTTGTTCTTCATCGACAATAATAATCGGTAAGGATTCGGCATGTTCTGCCTGATAGGCAGCCGGGTAGAAGAAACTGTATAAAAATACCGAGAGTACCAACGTGGTCAAGATTGAGCTATTTGAAGCAATATCTTTAAAGGTTTTTAAATAAAAGTGCAGAAAGTTTCTGAGTGTTTTCATGCCTGAACTCCCTTTAGATATTTTTTAAGGAAGAAGTAAGCAGTGCCCAGATAAATCAGGCAATACACGGCTAAAATTGCAAGTGGTAACAGTGAAATGGATACAGGACTGCCGATGACCCATTGTTCTGTCTGTAATTTGGCATAAGGGGTATAGGGAATAATATTCGACCAGAACTGGGTAAATAAGGGCGCATTGTTCAGCGGTAAAGTCACCCCTGCAAAACTTAAAGATGACCCGCCATACACGGCAATAAAACCAAAACTTTTAGCCAGATCACGTGTGGCTAAAACTACGCTGCTGCTGATCAAGGCATAAGCGCTATAGAGAAGAAATTGTCCTAATAAAATAGGCCAGAGCTGTCCCTGTATAAACCAGCCGCGAATTTCCACCAGCCAGAACATCCATAACCAGGTCCAAAAGCTGAAAATCAGCACATAGGTTATATTTTTGGAAAACAAAGCTAAGAAGACATTTTGCCCAGTTGTCCATATTTTTGTCGTGCCAAATTTCAACTCTTGTCCTACGGCAAAAGCCACGCAACAACACAACAATAAATGCAAAATCGCCGGAATCATGTACGGTTCTAAATAGAATTCATAACTTAGCCCGGGATTAAACAGCGGCGAAATTTTGATATTGGGCGTGGGGGCATTCAGATCAGGAATCTGGTTTTGCAAATAACTGTGTCCAGTAAAGTCGGCCAGTGCCTGCAAGGTGCTGATCAGCATGGCCGATGAAATGCTATTACCGACACTAAAATAACTTTGGTTATAGGCAATACTGATCTGGGCATCCTTGGCTTGTACCAAGCGTTGTTCGGCACCTTCTGGAATAGTGATATAACCCCAGATTTTATTTTGGTTGAGTAGCTGTTCAACCTGGTCCTGACTGCTGGAAATGGTACTGATGCTCAGGGTGTTGTTCTGACGGACATAGTATTCAATATTACGGCTCAGTTCACTGTGGTCCTGATCAATAATGGCAATCGGCAGATGGTTGGGTTTACCTTGAGCAAACATACTGGTGAACAGCACAATCATAAAGGCAGGTGCTAGAGTGACCAGACACAGGTCCCATTTATGCCGAAGCAAATAGCCGAATTCACGCAGTATGCCATGCAGCATAATTAGGACTCTTGCACTTTAAACAGTACGCTCATGCCGACTTTTAAATCCTGAATCGGCTGGGCAGGAGTAAGCTGCATCTTGAAACTGCGAATATCATAGCCACCGGTTTGGCGTGTGGTTTTAATGGTGGCGAATTCTCCCTCGGCATCAATCTTTTTGATCTTGAACAGAGCTTTTTTGTTTAATGCAGGAATAAAGCCTTCAATCGATTTGGCCTGATAGACCTGTGCATATTGATCTTCACGAATATTCAGGCTTACCCAGAGATCATCATCCTGAATAATACTGACCACAGGCACGCCCATCGCTACCAGTTCCGATACCTTGCCATAAGTTTTCGATATGGTGCCATTGATCGGGGAAAGTAGTTTAGTTTCAGCTTCCAGCGCATTGGCCTCCGCAACAGCCGCTTTGGCAATTTCCACCTGTGCATCTGCGGAGGATTTCTGCTCTGGCGTGCTGCCGCGTTTGGCACGTGCATATTGCTGATAAGATGCTTCGGTCATTTGCGCAGCAGATTGTGCAGCAGCGTGCATTTCATCACGGCGCTGGCGTGAAATGACGCCTTCTTTAAACAAGTTAGCTCCACGTTGATAGGTGGTTTGAGCCAGTTCTTGCTGGGCTTTCATTGCCTGCCAGTTGGCATATAGACTGTCGATATTTTCCTGTTGTGAACCGCGATTAGCTGTGGATTGCAAGGCTAAAGCAGATTGCAGGCTGGCCAAAGCCTGCTGTTTTTTAGCTTCAACTTCTGGACTAAACAAGCGGACCAGTGACTGACCTTTAAGTACTTTTTGTCCATCATGAATATATATTTCTTCAATGCGGCTCGGTACCTTAGTGCTGATATGGATGGTTTCGGCTTCAACCCGCCCTTGTAGCTCCACTTCCTTGGGCTGATAACTTTTCCATAACCCAAAACCAATTAGACCTAAAAGCAAGATCAGTATGATGATACCAACCATTTTAATGGTAGCTGAAGATTTTGAACCTGTCTTTTCAGTGGACGGCGCTTGCGCTTGTTCTGAATAACTGAAAAATCCATCATCTATCTTGCTGTGCTGTTCAGAGGCCTCTTGAGTGTCTTGTTGATGGCTTGGAGCTGAAGTAGGGGTAGAAGTTCCTTTTGATGAGGTATTTTCTACATCTTGATCAGGCCTGTTTTGATCTTGAGTCATGTGGTTCCCCATCAAAAATTAACGAATATAACTGGTATTGCTTTGACTGACATAGTTTTGAAACTGTTCAATCGAGCCATGGCTTTGCAGCAAAGTGGCCAGGGACATGACATATTTATAAGCATTCAGTGCCATCTCACTTTTTAAAGCATTCAGGCTATTTTGTGCATCAATCACCTGGGTGGCCGTTCCCATATCTTCTTTAAAAGATAAAGTTTGAATACGCAGATTTTCCTGGGCAGCCTGAACATTCTGTTGCAGTAGTTGATGACTTTGCTGGGCGGAGGTCATTTCATTGTAAGAGCTATAAATAATGTTTTCGACTTCCTGCTTGGTGCGTTCGGTCATCAGTTCAGAAGCATAACGTTGCAATTCTGCGGCCTGAATATTTTTGTTGTTGTTAACGCCTGAAAACAGGTTATAACGTGCCGCTACACCGACAATCCAGTTTTGCTTTTCATCCAGACTATATTCGCCAAAGGCGAACAAATTAGGTTTTTTAGCAGCACTTTGTACCTTGACGTTGGCATTGGCCAGCTGAGTGTCCATCTGCATTTTCTGGATCAGCGCAGATTGCTCCGGATAGCTTTTTAACATCGCATTCAGGTTTTGATTTTGGCTGGAATTGACAAATAGGGGCGTGCTCAGTTCGGTAATCTGGCTGCGCTGTAACAGGTTATTAAGCTGAAACAGGCTTGATCTGAAATTGGCCGTTGCATTTTGCACACTACGCTCGGCATTATTCTTTGCCACTTCAAACTGCATACGTTGCCCTTTGTTGATAAAACCCTGCTGTTCCAGCTTTAAGGCATTGCTGTAGTGGGTCTGCATAGCGTTGAAATTGGACTGGCTAGAGGCTAAAAGCTGCTTTTGCAGTTGAGCATTAAAATAGGCCTGAATTAGTTCAAAGCGTTGTACATCTTGCTGTTGTTTGGTATTCAATTGACTACGTTGTGCCCTGAGATGAGCTATTTCCTTGGTGCTGGAGGTCAGACCGCCGGTATATAAAGGCATTAACACTGAAACGGTAGGGCGGATCACTTGATCTTCCAGAATCACGTTGGCCGAGTCAGGGAATAGCCCAATACCACTATGAATGGTTTGATTCAGACCTTGCTTTAAAGGATCAGAAATAGTGGATGGAAGGTTTTCTTGATTAATACGATCGTTGATGCCTTGAGAAAGTGTCTGTTCCAGATTGTTTTTAAAAGAATCAAGTGGCAGGTCGACTTCATTATGGAAAGCATAGGCACGCATATTTAAATCGACCCGGGGCAGACCTAAACCCTTGACCGCTTCAGCTTGTAATTGTGCAGATTGTTGCAAAGCCTGATTGGCCTGTGTGCTATAGGAATCCTTTAAAATCGACTGTTCAGCCTGTGCATAACTGATGCTTTCGGCAAAGGCTGGACAAGCAAAAAGCAGGCTAACAGTACAAATGCCAACACGAAAATTTTGTTGTATGAGGAGTGCAATTTTTTTTGGTTGTGCATGTAAACGCAATAACATCACTCAAACTCTCAATTTCTTTGTAACAATTATATGGCATAGATTTAATTGTATGTCTAATCAATAAGTTGTTGTCTTGTTTAATGTGCATGTGTATAGCAATCACGTGATTAGATCGCTAATGCGAAGATATGACAGCAGAATTTGAAAAGAGAAGTAATAAGATGCAGTTGCACTTTTAAACTACGTCCCAAGTCGTGAAAAAGGAGTTGCTAAAATCAATCTTTATTGAGATTTTGACTTTAAATGTCCGACAGCATTGAAATATTTTCAGGATAATTTACTGCAAGCAACGCCTATCTGTGGTTAAATGCCATCATTTTATTGTGTTTCACTTTGAAAGGAAAAATCATGCGCGCGTACAACTTCTGTGCTGGTCCTGCTGCATTACCTACTGCCGTTTTAGAAAAAGCTCAGGCTGAATTGCTTGATTGGCATGGCAAAGGCCTTTCGATCATGGAAATGAGTCACCGTAGCAGTGACTATGTAGCTGTGGCAGAAAAAGCAGAAGCAGATTTGCGCAAACTGATGAACATTCCTGAGAACTATAAAGTATTGTTCTTGCAAGGTGGTGCTTCGCTGCAATTCTCTGCTATTCCTTTAAACCTGTTGGGTAAAAACAACAAGGCTGATTATATTCATACCGGAATCTGGTCAGAAAAAGCGCTGAAAGAAGCAAAACGCTACGGCGACATTAATGTTGTTGAAGCGGGTACCAGCATTAACGGTAAATTGGCCATTTCAGAACAAAGCAGCTGGAACTTGTCTGATGATGCGGCTTATGTGCATTATGCCGACAACGAAACCATTGGCGGCCTTCAGTTTGCGGGTATTCCTGAAACAGATAAACCACTGGTATGTGACTTTTCATCAAGCATTTTATCTGCGCCATTAGATGTATCCAAGTTTGGTTTAATTTATGCAGGTGCGCAAAAGAATATTGGTCCTGCTGGCTTAACTTTAGTGATTATTTGCGAAGATTTACTTGATCAGGCGAAACCTGAAATTCCAAGCATTTTGAAATATTCAGATCAGGCGAAAAACGGTTCTATGGTCAACACACCATCTACCTATGCCTGGTACCTATCTGGTCTGGTATTTGAATGGCTGCTTGAAAATGGCGGAGTCGATGCCATGCATCAGGTCAACCTTGAAAAAGCCAAATTACTGTATGGTTATATCGATGCTAGTGATTTCTATGCCAACCCGATTGCAGAAGCAAACCGTTCAATCATGAATGTACCATTTACCTTGGCAAAAGCTGAGCTTGAGAAGCAATTTTTGAAAGAAGCTGAAGCGAATCATCTGCTGAATCTGGCAGGTCACCGTTCAGTGGGTGGTATGCGTGCAAGTATTTACAATGCTGTACCATTAGAAGGCGTACAGGCTCTGGTTAACTTTATGGATGACTTTGCCAAACGCAATGCTTAATTGCTAAAGCTAAAAAAGCCCATCACATGATGGGCTTTTTTATTGAATAGAATCTGAACGTTGAAGATGAGATCATTACAATAAGCTTAAAAAATAAAGTGATGCAAAATATAGGCAGACATAAACATACCTAAGATAAAGAACAGGCATGAAATGCCGTCTAACTGGAAGCGTTTAGTCAGTTGATGGCCAACTGTTTGTATATTTTCTTCTTGCACGATTTTCATGGAAATTCTATTCCGATTTATTTATCGTTAATTTATATGGATAGTTTTTATTTTTAGCATAAAAAATTGATTAAATAAAGTACTAAATAAAAATATGTAATTAAAATATTTATTTCATGTGGCAAAATATTAGATGGCTTGCCAGATTCTTGTCGCTACAGGGTTGTGGTGGATAACAGAATTAAAAATAAGGCATAAAAATATAATAACTGTAGTAGTTAGTTAAAATAGAATTTTGAATTTAAAATTGTGGATAAGTTATTTTAATTTAAATTCAAAACCACCCATATAATGTTGGTTTGTGGATAAATTTTAATCACACTGTAGATAGAGATAATAAAACTTAGACTTCTTTCATAAATTCCTTTTATTTCTCCCAGAGGGAGAAAAATAAAGAGGGGATGAATAATGATGAAAGAAGAGTATTAAAAAAATAAAAAGCAGCACCATAACCTGAGAGGATAATCCTGTTGTGGTGCTGCTATGGTTAGAAGATTTATTTTTTAGCGTAAATATTCACTTGAATCCATAAATTGCCACGAATGAATTGGCCAATTGTAAAGTCTTTATAAGCCGGATTCTTGGTGGCAATACGAATTAGGGTAGCTGCCTGATTTTCATCATGAATCAGGGCGACATCATAAAGCGTATAGTCCTGATCCATAAATGACATCGAGGTTTTGCCAACAATATTGCCCTGGAACCAGGCTTCATCTTCCTGCCCCATATTTTCGCCATACAGATAGGCCACCATTTTGGAAAAATCGACAGTCACCGGCTGTTTGTCATCTTCCGATTTGGGTTCCCAGGCATCAATCTGTTCCTGCAAATTGGCAGGTGCCACGCCGTTATTGGCAGCCAGAATGTCATTTAATGCACGGTGATGTTTGATGGAGGCCGGATCATCCACTACCAACTGTTCATGATCTGAAACGGCTTCCAGTTCATAGGCCCAGGCATTGAGCTGCGCAAGATAGGGTTGATCTTTTTCATACTGGTCATGATTGACGCTATACAGTGTGTCAAAGGCATAGACAATGGTATTCGCACCCAGATTCAAGCGCAGTACCGCCTGAGTGTTGGATTTACAGGTGATAATCCGTTCAATGGTGGCATTCACTTTGTAGGGACTTTCAAAACTTGGAAAGGCTGTTTTGACCGCTTGGGGCTTGTTGTTTTCAACAGCAATGACTTGGGTCATTTGCACGGTTGCCTGTTTAGGTCCTTGAATAAGCCAAGCTGACGCATCCATGTCAGCTTCTTCTTTACATAAACCCATTGGCATCACTGGTGCATCAAGTGCCAGGCCTAACCACTTGGGCACATCGGTACATGGGTGATCTGTAAGCAGATTCCAATGTTCGACATGACTGCCAAAGTTCTGGTCTTCAATGGTGATCAGTTCTGGTCTATTTTGATTTTTCATATTCACAATTGATGTTGGGCTGTATTTATCTATTAAATCGAGGGTTATTGTTAAATTTCAAGTCAAGGGACTAAATTTAACCATTAAAGTCGTTAAAATAAACTCAAACTCCTGTATCTGGATGCGATGAAGCCTGCAAGTGTGCCATGGAAAGCATGACCATGTGAGTTAAATCTAAAAACAGCAAATGAGCTGAATCAATTTAGCCATCCTCCTGTCGTATGGAATTTGCTAAACTACAGGCTATTCTTTTTTGACTATGGATGTGGTGTGCTGCCATTTAAACTTTGGGTCGATGCCGATGCATTGCCTAAAATTCTGCGTGATGTAATTATTCGCGCTTCTGACCGCTATCAGCTGGAAGTGACTTTTGTCGCGAATCAAAATGTGGGGATTACCCCGTCAGTACGGATTAATTCCATTCAGGTGATGAGTGGCGCAGATGCTGCAGATAAAGAAATTATCGAGCGCATGAAAGAGCATGATATCGTCATGACCCAGGATATTCCATTGGCTGCTCAAGTGATTGAAAAAGGTGGAATTGCTATTCATCCTCGCGGCGAGATTTATACCTCTGCCAACGTAAAAGCGCGTCTGCATCTACGTGATTTTATGGATTCATTACGTGGAGCAGGTGTTAATACGGGTGGTCCGCCACCAATTTCTGAACGGGACAAGCGCGAATTTTCCAGTGCACTGGATCAAACCATTCAGAAACAGAAACGTAAAACAGCAGCCTAACTTGAGCTCCTCATGCCATCAAAAACCAATATCATGTCCACCTATGCCTTATTGGTATTTATCTGGGCAACCACGCCACTGGCAATTGTCTGGAGTGTTTCGGACTTGCATAGTTTGTGGGCGTTGGCACTGCGCTTTTTTATTGCACTGCCTTTAGCATTGGGCTTGCTGGTCATCCTTAAAGTCAGATTACCTTTAAACGGAATCTCCCTGCATAGTTATATTGCCGGTGCCTGCAGTTTTATTGGTTCACAAATTTTTACCTATTTAGCCACAGCCTATTTAAGTTCAGGCATTATTGCCTTGATGTTCGGTCTAGCTCCGATTATGACCGGATTGATTGGCCGTTTTGCTTTTAACGTTCATTTGCATCGCTTGCAGTGGCTGGGGATGTGCATTGCAGTATTGGGGCTGGGGATTATCTGTCTGGGTGGCAGTGACCATCACGTTCAGCCAATAGGCATAGGACTGATGTTGTTCAGTGTTTTTGTATATTGCGCATCCATTTTCTGGGTCAAAAAAGTCAATGCACCGCTGAAACCCATGGCTCAAGCAACGGGTTCCATTCTGGTCTCCAGCCTGTTTGCACTGTGCATGTTGCCCTTGATCTGGCAGCATGCGCCAGATCATATTCCGAATACCAAGGCATTGATCGGTTTGTTTTATGCAGTGATTATGGCTTCACTGCTGGCCATGTTCTGTTATTTTAAACTGGTACAGAATATTAAGGCGACCACCTTATCGTTGACTACGGTGCTGACACCCATGTTGGCCATGTTGTTTGGAGCGATGCTGAATAATGAAAAATTATCGGTGATGGTTTTTATCGGCGCCTTTATTTTATTGTTTGGTCTGTTTGTTTATTTTTATCGTGATCTTAAGGCGAGCCAGAATCTCGCCATCAAGATCAAGTCCAACAGTTAAATATCTAATCTTTATTTTTGCTGAGGTTGACACACTCGGCAAGTTTTACCCGGTCTTGTGGATGTAAGGTAATGAAATAAGCACCAGTACGGAACTTGCCATTATCTTCTGTACGGCTATAGACTACCTGAGCGGTTGCGGCAATATGGAAGAAATTTTCAGGGTGGCTCAAGGTCACATGCACATAAGTGCCTTCCTGAATAGGGTGCTCGCTAAAAAAACTGAAACCGGTTTCGGAAAAATTGACATGTTCCGGGATTGGTAACATGGATTGTACAATTGCATCGTATAAAGAGCCGGTAATAAGGTTTAATTTTTGGTTGAATAAGGATAATATTCTAGCAATTTGTTGATCTTTTTCATTTAATTGTTCTAATTCGTAGTTTACAGCATGATCAAATTGATCTAATTCTGCGAGTAGTAGAAAATAGCGGGGCAGCACAAAGTTAGGATCATAAGGGTCATTAAGTGCGACATCATCAGAGATAATCTGATAATTAATTCGCAAAGCAGCATCGATACGAGACATAACGCGGCGTTCCATATTGCCGCTTTGATGCTGTAAATTTTCCATAATTATTCCTCGGACTAAATGGTATGTTTAAACCAATCTCGCTGTACATCGGGTTGAGATATACTCGTGCACGGCGTAGCAACCACTTTATTTCTTTTATTGCTTTGGTGTCTATGATCGGTCTCACCTTAGGTGTGGCCGTGTTAATTACAGTCTTGTCTGTAATGAATGGCTTTGACCGCGAGCTGAAAAACCGTGTATTGGGAATGATACCTCAAGCTACTGTTTCTTCAACACAAATATTAACAAATTGGCCAGAACTTGCAAAGAAAGTTGAACAGCATGAGCATGTCAAAGGTGTAGCGCCATTTACCCAGTTACAGGGCATGCTGACAGCACAGGGGCAAGTGGCCGGAATTATGGTCACGGGCATCGAACCTGAATATGAAAAGAAAGTGTCAATTATCCAGAATCACATGATTGCGGGGAGTATTGATAGCCTGAAAAAAGGTGAATTTGGCATTGTTTTGGGTAAACAAATGACCGATTCACTGGGCTTGGGATTAAACGACAATATTACTTTAGTCCTTCCAGAAGCTACACCGTCGCCTGCAGGGGTGGTGCCTCGTTTCAAGCGTTTCAAGATTGTCGGTATTTTCAGTATTGGGGCAGAAGTGGATTCCATGATGGGCTATATTGCCCTGAATGATGCTTCAACTTTATTGCGTTTGCCGGACGGTGCTCAAGGTGTGCGTTTAAAACTGGATGATATTTTTCTTGCCCCAGAAGTGGCGGATGATATTGTCAAAGATCTGCCAAACAATTTCTATGCATCGAACTGGACCTTTACCCACGGTAATTTGTTTAGCGCCATTCAGATGGAAAAAGCCATGGTCAGCTTGCTACTGTTCCTGATTGTACTGGTGGCAGTATTTAATATTGTGTCCTCACTGGTGATGGTCGTCACCGACAAGAAATCTGATATTGCCATTTTGCGTACATTGGGAGCTTCACCTGCAACCATCACGCGGATTTTTATGGTACAGGGTACTATTATTGGTGTGATCGGGACTGTTTCCGGTGCCATTCTCGGGATTATCTTTGCTTCAAGTATCAGTGGCTTTATCGGCTGGTTGAATACCGCATTTGGTTTGAACCTGTTTGATGCCTATTTTATTAATTACTTGCCGTCTTATTTGCGTTGGCAAGATGTCGTGGTGATTGTGAGCCTGTCACTTATTTTAAGTTTCCTTGCCACGATTTATCCGGCACTGCGTGCTGCAAAAACCCAACCGGCAGAGGCTTTACGTTATGAGTAATCTTGTCCTCGAAGCGAAAAATATCTCGAAAAGTTTTACCGATGGCAAAACCACAGTTGAAGTGATTAAAAACTTGTCCCTGCAGGTCAAAAAAGGCGAGTTTGTGTCGATTGTCGGTTCCAGTGGTTCCGGTAAAAGTACCTTGTTACATGTGTTGGGGGGGCTGGACTGTCCAACAGAAGGACAGGTGTTTTTAAATGGCAAGCGCTTTGATAATTTAGGTGAAGCTGAACGGGGCTATTTACGTAACCAGCATTTAGGTTTTGTCTATCAGTTCCATCATCTGTTGCCTGAATTTACTGCATTGGAAAATGTCGCCATGCCGCTGATGCTGCGTGCAGGAACGACGTATAAACAGTCTAAAGAACAGGCTGAATACTTGCTCAATCGGGTTGGACTGTCACATCGCATGACGCATAAACCGGGTGAGCTGTCTGGTGGTGAACGTCAGCGTGTAGCCTTGGCACGTGCACTGGTGGCAAAGCCGGAACTGATGCTGGCGGATGAACCGACGGGGAATTTGGACCGTAAAACGGCAGTAAAAATTTTTGAACTGCTCAGTGAGTTACGTGATGAGTTCAATATGGCGATGCTGATTGTGACGCATGATGAACAGTTGGCCCAGACTGCCGATTCGATTTTGCATATGCAAGACGGTGTCTGGATTGATGATTAAGGGTTGGTTGATATTTCATAAAAGGTCTGCGTTGTAAGCTGCAATTAAACAATGAGATGTAAACAGCGTAAAAAATACTCCTTGTCGCAAACATAGACGAAGTATCAATCCACCCTAGACACTGATCGACAAATTTAAAAAACAATTGAAGCTCACTGCGGTGGGCTTTAATATTGCCTAAAATAAAAAAATTATAATCACAATGATTCAAATAATCTGTATCGGCTGGGTGCTGGGTATTGCAATAATGGGAAAAACTCTTCCAATCTTGCAGTCTTTACTCCTTCCGTGTAGCACTCTTTTCATCCTGACTCTTCTTTTAAAACTGACTGTTTTCAAACAGGCCAATTGCTTAGGATTTAAATTTTTACAGCTTTCTGTAGGGCTAAGTCTGGGGATCACACTTGGCTATAGTTATGCCAATCATCAATTAAATGAGCGTTTGCTGTTTCGGGAACAACAGCCTGAAGCAGTGGAGGTGATTGCTTATATTAAACACATCAATGAATTAGGCGATCAGACCATCCAGCAAAAAATTCAGGTACTGAACCGCCATACAGAAGTGGTGCAATGGCAGGCATTTTTAAAAAATGAAATGCATTCTGGTTCCAAATCTGTACTTGAGTTAGGTCAATATTACCGTTTGCAGGGACAAATCCTGCCTGCGCATAGCTATGCCACTGAGGGTGCCTTTGATCAGGAGCAATGGTATATCCAGCAAAATATCATGTCTGGATTTAAAGTTTCATCAATACACAAGCTGACAGAACAAGAGGTTTATGCTTTAGGGCATGGACAATACCTAAGAACCTATCCAGAATATTTTCTATGCAAAAGTAGCCTTAAAAAGGCTAAATT
>JAEAMG010000438.1_pt1 | contig 48272 bp, 41 predicted proteins | sample 8958741 | NCBI WGS metagenome assembly JAEAMG01 (sample SAMN16933256, study PRJNA681125) | bioreactor sludge metagenome | isolation source: anaerobic bioreactor treating anionic surfactant - SDBS | place: India: Bengaluru | collected 2019-02-28 | reverse complement strand
CAATCCGGAAGAAGTTGCTCAGGTCGTTGCCTTTCTGCTTTCTGATGATGCTTCATTTGTGACTGGCAGTCAGTATGTGGTCGATGGTGCATATACTTCACAATAAAAAACAACAAAGATGGCTATGTGTGTCTAGTTGTTTGGCTAGGATCATGTCTTATCGTGTGTTCTATGTAAAAGTATTCCCATGGTTTCATTTTTATTCCTCTTGATGAGTTTTACCATTCATTGAATAAGTTTTTTATTTTTTTCATAAACAATATACAGTTCATAGCCATAACTGCAACACATGCAATATTCCAAATCTTTAAGATGGTGTGATAGTGCTCTTGCAGATTAGCCGACTCAAGAGAATTTTGAGTCGGTTTTTTGCTTTTAATATCTGTGGATAAGTTGTTGTAAACACCAAGATTACACCAATAAGTTGCAAGGTACTGATTATTATAAGGAGTATCTATACAATGATTTTAGTGACGGGTGGTTTAGGCTTTATAGGCTCACATATTGCGTTAAGCCTGATGGCTCATGGACAAGAAGTCATCATTGTTGATAATTTATCCAATGCAACTTTACAAACCTTAGAACGACTTGAATACATTTCCGGCATGTATGTGCCTTTTGTCAAAATTGACATCCGAAATACACCCGCCTTAAACAAAGTTTTTGAACAATATTCTGTAGAAGCCGTCATTCACACCGCTGGTTTTAAATCGATAGAAGAATCTGCGCTTAAACCGTTGGAATATTATAACGATAATGTCAGTTGTATTATGAGTTTGCTGCGATCTATGCAGCGTACAGGCATTCGAACCTTAATTCACTTATCCAGTCTGGCAGTCTATGGTCAGTCCAGCTTAATTCTGAGCGAAGATACGCCATTTAATTATTCCTACCCCAATCCCTATATCAAATCGCAGCAGATGACGGAAGAAATTATCCGTGATACCGCACTGACCGACAACGAATGGAAAATTGCCATTTTAAGACTATGCAACATTGCCGGTGCTTTTGAACATGGCGTGCTTGGAGAATTTGTGGCGCCATTGCCGAAAAATATTATTCCACTGGCTTTACAGGTTGCAGCGAAAAAACGTGATTATATTGAACTGCGACAGCAAGCCCAAACCCTGGACCGTACCGTTGAGCGCAGCTTTTTGCATGTATTGGATTGCTGTGATGCCATTTTAGCGACTCTACAATGGTTAAGGACTCAGCCTTATACCTGTGATGCCTTTAATATTGCAGGACAAAATATGTCCATTCGAGCCTTGCTCAGTGAAGTTTCAAAAGTCACCCAGACTGAAATCAAAACCATGGATGTGCCGTTTTATACTTATGCTGAATTGGATCAGGTGGGGGCGACCTCAGGCAAAGCCCATGAAATTTTAAAATGGCAACCTAAGCGCAGCATTACCCAAATTATTGAAGATGCCTGGCGTTTTTATCAACAAACACTGAAGGGAAATTAAAGCAGCTGAGAAACAAAGTGAATAATGTAAATAATAATCATTTACAATTATAATATGTTTGATTAAGATCAGTAAATATGTCAAAACTATTGAATTGGTTTAAATCATAAAACGACATCGATATGAGGTGGAGAATGCAAACACGTATTGAACATGACACTATGGGCGAGGTAGAAGTTCCAAGTGAAGCAATGTGGGGTGCGCAGACACAGCGTAGTTTGCAAAACTTTAAGATTGGTCAAGAACGTTTACCCCGACCGATGATTCGGGCGATGGGCTTGGTCAAAAAAGCGGCCGCCATGACCAATGCCGAGTTAGGTCAAATTCCTCATGAATTGTCACATTATATTGTCAATGCTGCAGAAGAGGTGATTTCTGGAAAGTGGGATAGTCAATTTCCACTGGTGGTGTGGCAAACAGGTTCAGGTACGCAAAGTAATATGAACTGTAATGAAGTCATTGCTAATATTGCCAACCAGAGACTGGGTAATCCTTTGGGTTCTCAAAAGCCGGTTCACCCCAATGACCATGTCAATCGTGCACAATCGACCAATGATTCTTTTCCGACAGCCATCCATGTGGCTGCAAGCCTGCAAATCTATGAATTGCTGATTCCTGCCGTACAACGTTTACGCGATACTCTAGAGGCTAAATCGCAAGAATTTTCCGACATTGTCAAAATTGGCCGTACCCATTTACAGGATGCAACACCCTTAACGCTCGGGCAAGAATTTAGTGGCTATGTGTCACAACTGGATCATGCCTTAAAACGTTTGCATTATGCCTTACTGGGTTTATATGAATTGCCTTTGGGGGGCACAGCAGTTGGAACAGGTTTAAATGCACATCCGGAGTATGCAGTAAAAGCTGCAGCACAGTTAGCTAATTTAACCGGTTTGCCATTTGTAACGGCTCCGAATAAATTTGAAGCTTTAGCTGCGCGTGATGCTGCGGTATTTGCCTCTGGGGCTTTAAAGACGTTGGCAGTGAGTTTAAATAAAATTGCCAATGATATTCGCTGGTTGGCCAGTGGTCCGCGCTGCGGTTTTGGTGAAATCCGTATTCCTGAAAATGAGCCAGGTTCAAGCATTATGCCCGGCAAGGTCAATCCAACCCAAAGTGAAGCCATGACCATGGTGGTGGCACAGGTGCTGGGGAATGATACGACTATTAATGTCGCCGGAGCTTCGGGCAACTTCGAGCTGAATGTGTTTATGCCGGTCATTGCATTTAACCTGTTGCAATCGATTCAACTGTTGGGCGATGCATGTAACAGCTTTAATGATCATTGTGCCGTTGGCATTGAGCCCAACCGCGAAAAAATTGATCATTTCCTGCATAATTCACTGATGTTAGTCACTGCTTTAAATCCGGTGATTGGTTATGAAAATGCTGCTAAAGTGGCAAAAACAGCATATAAGGAAGGCAAAACCTTAAAACAGGTCGCGGTCGAATTGAACCTGGTCACTGCCGAACAGTTTGATGCCGTGGTAATTCCGGAAAATATGGTTTCACCTAATGTGAAATAGCCATCTAAAAGTTGGAACAGCTATCAATTGATCATCAGTGGTTTTTATCTGGGGCATATATGCGTACAATAGTCCTAGAAATTAACTGCTGATGATTGATTATGCTTGACGTTTATTTAACAGATGTTCAGAGAAAGGTTCAATTTAAGGATTATCCGGGTGAGCATCCTGTTAAATTTATTTTGAATTTTAAAAAGATTTTTCCGAGTGTGATGGAATTATTGCTTCCGGTTCTGCCTGGCGATGAAAATCTGGATGAAATGACCTGGGAATCGACCACTGAAGATTTTGAATTGTTCAAATTATTACTCAGCGGCTGGGGCGTGATTGAATTACGTTTAAATGCGATTTCTCAATTTAAAAATAAAAACTATGCCGATCAGCTAGTCAAAACTGCGCAGCAAAAGCGTAAAGAGTTTGCGAAAAACAACCATCAATTGAAAACTGTAGAACTCGATTATCTGTTTATGCACGAAATTCATGCACTGATTGATGCAGAACTGGTTGAAATTGGTGAAAAATTCTATTTACCCACACTGCGTGATTTGTGGAAACACAAAGTTCCGCAAAATGTGTTAAATGCCAAATTCTAGAACAGCATAAAATACGATAACAATCCTCCAAATATTGGGGGATTTTTTATGCCAGTTTTAGCTGTAAAAAGATAAACTTAAGCTATTTAAATGCATCTATATAAAAAATTAAAGATTTAATTATCAATAAAATGTACTAGAAATTGGAATTATTATTGCATATGGTAAGACAGCAATACATTTACCTAAATATTGTTATAAAAGTAGATATTTCACATTTTATTAACAGCGAGGGTAGATTGTTTCAAATTTTCGCGAAGAAATATCACAGGATTTCATTGAATGTCAAATCAGTTTTTAGATTTAATTAAGAAACGCCGTACCATTTATGCAGTCGGTAAAAATGTAGAGCAAAGCCCAGAGTATTTAACTGATTTGATTAAACATGCGATCAAACAGAGTCCATCCTCTTTTAATTCGCAGTCTTCACGTGCCGTGATTTTGTTTAATGCCGAGCACGAAAAATTTTGGAATTTTGTCAAAGAAAAACTCAAGTCTTATGCCAAAGATGAAGAAAGTGCAGCAAAAACCAGTGCCAAAATGGACAGTTTTGCCGCAGGTGTGGGTACCGTTTTATTCTTTGAAGACATGGATGTGATTAAAGGTCTGCAAGAGCAGTTCCCGTCTTACGCAGAGAATTTCCCGATCTGGGCAGAGCACTCAACAGCCATTGCCCAGTTCGCAACTTGGACCGCCTTACATACTGAAGGTTTAGGCGCTTCACTTCAGCACTATAACCCGATCGTGGATGAACAGGTACATGCTGAATGGGAAATTCCAGCCTCCTGGAAACTGCGTGCCCAGCTGGTGTTTGGTTCAGTAGAAGGTGAAGCCAAAGATAAAGCTTATATAGATGATGCAACACGTTTTAAGGTATTTAAGTAATTCATAATTTTTCGAAATCCCCTTTATAAAAGGGGATTTCATATATTTTAGCCAATGGTTTTAATTTTTCCTGGCGGTATTGGAAAATGATTAAGCAGCTTTAATGGCTTTACTTTTCACTTTATGTCCATGTAATACATAGTAGAAACCAATACAGATCAAAGCTGCAATCGCGCTATACATATACAGCTGCGCATAATTTATATAATCCAGCGCCCTACCAATAAAATAAGGGCCAAAGCCGAGTCCTGCATCGAGGAAGATGAAGAAGGTCGAGGTAGCAAAGCCCATACGATCCAGCGAGGTACTTTTCACAGCAACAGTCTGACAAACTGACTGAATGTTGCCATAGCCCAGACCGAGCAAGCCTGCACAAAGTAACAAGGTCATCGGACTATGGGCCTGACTGAGCAGATACAAGGCCAATGCCATAATGATAAATGCGGGATACATAATGATATTTTCACCTTTACGATCCATCAGTGGGCCGGTAAATGGACGTGAAAATAAAATCGCAATCGCATACATTAAGAAGAAGAAAGAAGCTGTTTCAACCAGATCAATTTCTTTGGCATAGAAATTAATAAAGGATAAAACCCCAGAATAACAAATCGATGTCAATAACATGATGATCGAGATCGGCAAGGCTTTCATTTCAATAAACTGGGAAATGAAACTCGGTTTTTTCACATTGACTTGAGTTTCAATGGTTTTGGGGTGTTGTGGCAAATTAGGTACTTCAATCAGCAAAGCCACGATTAAACAGCTCATAGCGACCATGCTAGATAAGGCAAAAATCGCAGTATAGCCGACGTGCAACATCATCCAGATGGCCAGAAACGGGCCAATCGCAGTACCCAATGTACTGCTCATACTGTAGTAACCAATCCCTTCACCGCGACGGGTCGGCGGTAAAATCTGCGCGATGATGGTACCCAATACAGTCGATGCCATACCCATCATAAAACCATGCATGAAACGAACACTCAGCAAGGCAGTGACATTCATCGGAATAAAATAGAATCCTGAAAAAATCAAAAATCCAATTAAACCCACAATCATGGTGATTTTGCGGCCAAAACGTTCCAGAAACTGACCAACAAATAAACGACCAATCAGGGTACCGACAATGAACAAACCGGAAATCAGACCGGCCTGAGCCGTGGTTGCATCCATTTCAGCAACTGCGTAGCCGACAATGACCACCACCAGCAGATAAAAGGTCAGGACCAGCTGAAAGTTAATGGCACTGACAAGAATAAAATTTCTTGTCCATAAGGGCGTATGTTCACTCATGACTGGCTACCTTTCATCTCTTGCAGATGCTCCATAAGTTGATGCAGGGTATTTAGCGTACTATTTTGCGCAGCTTGATCTAAGGGCAATAACAGTCGTTGTTCAAACAGGTCCAGTTTTTCAGAGCACGCGGAAAAAAGTTGTTGACCTTTAATGCTTAGAATCAGTTTCTTTTGCCGTTTATCATCAGTGTCGACCTGATCCAAAACCTCTAGTTGTATTAATGCATGAATACGTTTTGCAATCGAAGGTTTGGAAACATTCAGGTATTCAGCAATGTCAATAGAGGTACAGCCTTGCTTAAGCTGTATGACATACAGTACCTGCCACAATGAATAATTCAGCTGATGTGGAAGCAAAATGGTATTGATTTCATCACTCATTAAACGCGCACAGCGCAGTAATGAAGCACGAAAGTTAAGTCGATTTGGCATAATAGTTAGCTAGGGTAACTAAATTGAGATAACTTTACGCCTGTTGAGTTGATTGTTCAAGTATTAGTCAGGGAGCAAGAATGATTTATTCTGAAAATGACAGAATCATATTAAGGCACTTCAATTCTCAGTAATAAGTTACATTTCAAAATTATTTATACCGGTTTGTCTTACTGGGTGTTCCGCGACAAAGTCCGCATTGGTGATGAAGGCTATCATTAAGGAGTAAATATGAAACTTTCACAGATGCAGTGGTTTATTGTGTTGTTGCTAGGCGGATTTTTTGCTTTAGCATTGATGGCCGGGGCATTCCGGCTACTTGTTCAACTGGCTTATTATCTTTAATTGTTGATAATAAATTTTAAAGTGGTTTGTTTTAAACAAGCCACTTTATTTTTTAACCCACCAGCGTAATCAATGAAATCAAACTCAAATCTATATTTGAAGATGATTATTTGTCTATTCTAGAATTCTATTTATTTCGCTTACGATAAACACTAGGGCGTACCGGATGCGAATTTTTCCATAAGCCTTTTTTCTGCTTCTTGGCCTGAAGTTGTAGAGCTAACCATTTCTGTTTTTGCGTCGGGTTTTTAATATATTCCTCATACACCCATGCCGCGCCGCGTTTGACCAGTTCCTGATTTATATTTCGTCTAAAACGGTAAATGACGCCAACGCAGCGCCCATAGCAATCGACATCGGTAATCTCGACACGAACCAGTTTGTAATACACCATTTTTTTAACCAGACGCTGAGATTCTTTGCCATAGGTTTGTGTTGATTCGGGAGCATCAATATAGGCAAAACGCAGTTTGGTTTCTGAGCGACGCAAGTTATAGCGCGTACAGGTGATGGTATCGCCATCACTCACCGCAATGACTTTGCACCAGTATTTTTTTCCTTTTTTAAACGGTTTAAATACATCGGTAAGGAAAACGTGAATTTTGCGGAAGATAAAAAACAGCACTGCACAAAGCAGCATGCCCAAGATAATGAGCCAAACAGGGGAGAGATTTGCCAGCATAGATAAAATTTGTGGAATTTGACTTGAAAATACCAGTCCAGATTCAACAATAAAAAGATAAAAAATGAGCTGCTATATTAATGGAAATTCTCAAAAATAATGGCTTGAGAAATAGTCAAATAGCATTAAAAGCCTTGCCAGTTCAGCATTTCGGTTATTTATTCAGTAAAAGGTGATATCTGCATAAAAAATCATTCAGATCCATAACAAATACTTAAAATAGCCTAAGCAAATAATAGATCTATTAAAATAGCCTAAGTAAAAATTTTAATTATTTCGCTGCGCAAAAATTGATGACGCGAATTATCTTCCAAATCTTTATGCCAATACATTCCCAAAGTAATTAGCGGCAAGTCCACAGGCACTGTAAAAATATTTAATGTAGTAGAAAGTTGTAAATGACTAAGCAAATTTTGAGGAATAGTTAAAACGGATTGATGGTTTTGTAGCAAAATCTGTAAAGCCGTTGAGTAATGTTGGCAACGTAAAAAAATCTGTCGCGACAGTTGTTTGCGGTTTAAATATATATCTTCAACCAAAACTCCAGTTCGGCGTGATGAAACTCCAATATGTGGAGCAGCGAGATAAAGCTGTTCTGTCATTTCAGGTTGCTGTGTACATACCACAAATTGATCTTGTACCAGTTTCTGAAATTGAATTTTCTCACCGAAGTTTTGTTCCAGATCAATGACAAAGTCTATTTGCTGGGTGGCGAGGTCTGTGACAAGCGTTTTACGGTCTAATTTGCTACTGAAAAATTGAATCTCTAGATTTAAGCCCTGAAAATGCTGAACCAGTTTAGGAAAAATCATTGGTTCTATTTCATCATGCACCGCAATTCTTAAGCTTTGCACCATACGGGGTTCAAAATGCTGCTTTTGCATTGAAATGTTTTGAATAGCGAACAGTGCATTTTTAATGATGGGATAAATTTCCTCGGCAAATGAAGTAGGCAACATTTTATTGCCGGCACGTGCAAATAAATCATCCTGTAAATGTTGTCTTAAACGCTGTAAGGCATGGCTGGCAGCAGATTGGCTGATACACAAAATCTGTGCAGCCCTGGAAATGCTTTTTTGTTCATAAACTGCAATAAATAACGGATATAAGTTAATGTCTATGCGATGAAAAACACTCAGATCAATCGCGGCTTTATTATGAATACTGTTCATAGTGTTATATTGAATTAAATCATTTTATTCATAATAGTTTTCGGGTTATGTTGTTGTAAAGATCAGATAATATATATTTTGAGGGAATTGGCCATGTTTGAGTTATCAACACGTGCACAAGATTATATTGAAAGAACAAAAACGTTCATTAAGGAAGAAATTGAACCGGTTGAAACCGAGTTTTGGAATGATGTCCATGAGCTCAATCAAGGGGGAGACTGGACAACATGGCAATGGCCCACTCAACTTGAAATATTAAAAAATAAGGCCAAGGCAGTGGGTCTTTGGAATATGTTTTTGCCATGTCCAGAATTGGGGCAAGGCTTATCAGTTCAGGAATATGCACACATTGCCGAACTTTCCGGTCGTAGCTTGCTTGCACCAACGGTCTTTAACTGTAATGCACCAGACAGTGGCAATATGGAGGTGTTGTGGCGCTATGGTTCTGAAGAACAAAAACAGCAATGGCTCATACCATTATTGGAAGGCAAAATTCGTTCCGTATTTTGTATGACTGAACCTGCTGTGGCATCTTCTGATGCCACCAATATGCAGGCTACGGCGGTGATCGACGGTGAGGAAATTGTGTTAAACGGTCGCAAATGGTGGTCGTCAGGTTTGGGCGATCCCAATGCAAAAATCATCATTTTTATGGCGCATACGCCTGATGAAAGCAAAGACCGTCATCATCAACATTCCATGGTTTTGGTTCCCGTAGATACTGCGGGCGTAACAATTGAACGCATGCTGCCTGTATTTGGGGATTATGATGCACCGCATGGACACGGCGAAATTAGCTTTAACAATGTCCGTGTACCAGTGGCCAATTTTATTGGTGGTGCAGGTCAGGGTTTTGAAATTGCGCAAGGCCGTTTAGGGCCAGGTCGTATTCATCATTGTATGCGTTGTATCGGTGCAGCAGAAAAATCTTTAGAGTTGATGATTGATCGTGGTATGAGTCGTACTGCTTTTGGCAAAGAAATTTTAAAGCTGGGTGGCAATCTGGAACGTGTTGCAGAAGCACGGGTAGCCATTGACCAGGCACGATTACTTACACTTTATGCTGCTTACAAAATGGATACTTTAGGTAATATGGCAGCATTGACTGAAATCTCAGCAATTAAAGTGGTTGCACCAAGCGTACTGGAAAAAGTGGTAGATATGGCCATACAGATACACGGTGGTGCAGGTGTTTCTCGTGATACACCTCTAACAGGATTCTTTGCTCAGGCTCGAAGCTTACGTTTGGCCGATGGCCCAGATGAAGTGCATAAAGGCATGATTGCTAAACTTGAACTGGCAAAACGCGGTTACAGTTCAGGTCGGAAAAAAGATTAATTACATAAATAGTTGAGGCTGCTTATCACTTGCCTGAAAATTTTGCTGTTTATGAGAAATTAAACGGGTATAAATAAGTAAGCGATGAAGTGTTATAACATTGATGATTTAGGGAAATAACAATGTCAGTGATTGATGTAGGTGGGAAGGTTCGTCAAGGCGAAGAGCTAGATGTCATTGCTGTTGAGAATTGGCTCAAAGCACAAGGAACTGATTTACAGGGTCAAGCCGAAGTTACACAATATTCAGGTGGAGCGTCCAACTGGACTTATCGTTTGAAATACGACAATACAGACTTGATTTTACGCCGTCCTCCAAAAGGAACCAAAGCCAAATCTGCGCACGACATGGCACGTGAATACAATGTGCAAAAAAATTTGGCACCATTCTATCCTGTACTGCCTGAAATGGTGGCGCTCTGTCAGGATGAATCGGTGATTGGCTGTGATTTCTATGTCATGCAACGTGTGGAAGGCATTATTCCACGTGCTAATTTACCCAAAGAGCTCAACTTTAATGAAGCTCAGGTCCGTGAATTGTGCATCAATGTCATTGATAAATTGATTGAGTTGCATCAAGTTCCTTATCAGGGTACAGAACTGGAAAAGCTCGGCAAGGGCGAAGGCTATTGTCGTCGTCAGGTAGAAGGCTGGGATGCCCGCTATGAAAAAGCCAAAACCCTAAATGTACCGTCTTTTAAATATGTCCGAAACTGGCTAAAAGACAATATCCCTGCCGATTCAAAAACCTGTGTCATTCATAATGACTGGCGTTTTGATAATGTAATTTTAGATCCGAAGCATCCGACACAAGTGATTGGCGTTCTAGACTGGGAAATGGCAACCCTCGGCGATCCTTTAATGGATTTGGGTTCAGCCCTCGCGTATTGGGTTGAAGAAAGAGACAATCAAATTTTTAAAGCCACGCGTCGTCAGCCCACCAATTTAAAAGGTATGTTCACGCGTCAGGAAGTGGTGGATTATTATTTGCAAAAAACTGGCTTGCAAACAGAGAACTGGACCTTTTATGAAGTGTTCGGCATTTTCCGTTTAGCCGTAATTGCACAACAAATCTATTACCGCTACTACCACAAACAAACCAATAATCCAGCCTTTAAGGATTTCTGGGTTGTGATCCATGCCTTGCATATTCGTGCGCTTAAATTAATTGGCCTACAAAAACTTGAGGCCAATGAACTGGCACAAAAATATATCGCGAAATTTAAGGAATTGATGCCAACATGACCACAATTTATCTGATTCGTCACGGGCAAGCCTCTTTTGGGGCTGAAAGTTATGACCAACTTTCTCCCAACGGTGAATTACAGGCGAAATTATTAGGGCAATACTTTGACCAGATTCTAAAAGAGGCACCTTATGTGGTGTCAGGTTCGATGCAGCGGCATCAACAGACGGCCAATCTTGCTTTAGAACAATGTTTTCCTGAAGCTGAAATTCAGATCGACAGTGCATGGAATGAGTTCAATCACCAGCAGGTTTTTGCCAAGTACGAGCCACGTTTTAACGAGCCACATCTTTTAAAACAGGATGTCTCCAAGGAAGATAATCCGCGTGCTTATTTGGCTAAAATTTTTGAAGGGGCAATCGAGCGCTGGACAGGTGGTGACTATCATCATGAATATGATGAATCCTGGCCGCATTTTAAAAACCGGGTAGAAACCGCATTGCAAAATTTATGCGATGAACTGGCTAAAACCAAACCGCGTTATGCCGTGGTGTTTACTTCTGGTGGGGTGATTTCCGTGGCTGCAGGAAAATTACTCGAACTCAATGCCAATCGGACTTTTGCCTTAAACTGGGCAATCGCCAATACCAGCATGACCACATTGCGTCTGGTGGGAAATGAACCGCAATTACTGAGCTTGAACGAACATCATTTTATTAAGGCCGAAGATTCCAAATTACTGACCTGGATCTGATTAAAAAAATAGCAAAGGAAAAAACATGGCAAAAACAATTTTAATTACCGGCGCAAGTTCAGGGATTGGTGCAGGTATGGCACGCGAATTTGCACAAAAGGGTTATAACCTTGCCATCTGTGCGCGTCGTCTGGAGCGTCTGGAAACATTAAAGCAAGATCTCGAAAGCAAGTACGGCGTAAAAGTCATTGCAAAAACCTTAGATGTGACCCATTACGATCAGGTGTTTGAAGTGTTCCGTGCGTTTAAGCAGGAATTTGGCTCAATCGACCGTATTATTGTCAATGCCGGTGTGGGTGAAGGTCGCCGGATTGGTAAAGGTAATTTTGAAATTAACAAGGCAACAGTAGAAACCAACTTCATTTCAGCCTTGGCGCAATGTGAAGCCGCGGTGGAAATTTTCCGTGCGCAAAATGCAGGTCATCTGGTGATGATTTCATCCATGAGTGCGATGCGCGGCATGCCGAAACATTTAACCGCGTATGGAGCCAGTAAGGCAGGAGTTGCGCATTTGGCTGAAGGCATCCGTGCTGAGCTGATTGATACTCCGATTAAAGTCACTACCATTTTCCCGGGTTATATCCGTACAGAACTGAATGAAGGTGCGAAAAAATTGCCTTTTGAAGTAGATGAAAAAACCGGTTCACATTTACTGGTCAAGGCCATTGAAAAAGCACCAGTTAAAGCTTATGTACCACAGTGGCCCTGGTTACCTTTAGGCTTGGCCATGAAAGTATTGCCACTGAAACTGGTCAATAAGTTGGGTTAATTTTAGGATTCTAAAAAGCTCATTCAATGGGCTTTTTTTATACGCTGGAAAACATTGTAAAACTAAGCTCGATAAAAAATAACATCATCAGCAGATTCAGCAGATATCGACCACCCTCAACCCTAGATTATTACTGACCTGATGTAGCACATTCACTATTTAATTAGATGAAACTTATTGTAATTTAAGTCAATGTTTCTCATCCCGTAAACTTCTATATTGATACAGATATCATCGTGAATTTTATCTTGTATGCTGTTAAAAATTTCAACCATCGTTCTGATTCCATCCTTGATTATTCAAGGCAATGCCGTTAAGAAAAATACTCTACGTTTAGCAGAACCAGAAGGACAACGTCAGGGGACAGTTGGAACTGGAAAAATGCTGTCTATTTTAATTTTAGGAGATTCGGCTGCGGCTGGAGTTGGTGTTGCAACTCAGGAAGATGCTTTACTCGGTGCAGTGCTGAAGCAGTTAAAAGATGGCTATGAAATCAGTTATCAACTTGAAGCTACCACTGGTCATACCAGCGGACAAGTGATTCAGACGGTAAAGAATATGCCCAATCAACACTTCGATGTGGTGATTACCTCAGTCGGTGTAAATGACATTACCAAACTGAACTCACCTAAAGACTGGATTAAAAAGCAGCAACAACTGTATGCGGAAATCAACCAGAAATTCACGCCTGAATTAATTATTGCATCTGGCGTGCCACCGATGAACATGTTTCCTGCATTACCTCATCCACTGGCCTGGTTATTTGGACAATATGCCAAAGGCATGAATAAAAATCTTGCCAAATTTGTTCGGCAGAACGGCAATATGCAATGGATTGAATATGATTTGCAACATTTTAAAAGCCTCAATCTGGAAATGGCAAAGGATGGTTTTCATCCCAGCAAGGAAATTTATACACTTTGGGGCAAACAGGTAGCAGATAAAATCCGTCAAATGTTTTAAATTAAACTGAATACGGATAAATAGACTGTTATGAGCACCGAACCAAATATTGAAACCCATCCACTAGAACCTTTTTTACCCCCAAATGCTAGATTGCTGATGATGGGTAGCTTTCCACCACCTAAAGTCCGCTGGAAAATGGAGTTTTATTATCCAAATTATCAAAATGACATGTGGAAAATTTTTGGTTTGGCATTCTTTGACAATAAAGAACACTTTTTAGATATTGCCAATAAAAACTTCAAGGAACAGCAGATCCGTGATTTTTTAATGGAAAAAGGCATCGCAATTTTTGATACGGCGTACCAAATTATCCGTTTAAAAGGCAATGCTTCGGATAAATTTCTGCACATTGCTCAAGCAACTGATTTAAACAAGCTGCTACAGCAGATTCCTGAGTGTAATAGCATCATGACAACTGGAGATAAAGCAACCGATACCTTGATGCTTTCAATGCCAGAACATACTGAAAAACCGACAATTGGTCATGCCTCAAAAACCTACTTTGCGGAACGTGAATTGACTTTATATCGGATGCCATCTTCATCCCGTGCTTATCCACTTGCTTTGGAGAAAAAGGCCGAAGCTTATGCTCAGTTATTTAAGGAAATAGGCTTACTGTAAGTAAGTTATGTAAATCAAGAGTTAATTAAACGCATCCAAAGAGCTGACTGTATTTCGTCCATTTTAGGCTGTGCTGGAAAAAGTTTTTGATATCTTTACGAATGTCATCGAAAACTTTTCAAATGATAAATAGATTTAAAAAGGAATTTAAGTGATTCAGAGTAGGCCAGAAAAGTTATCCATCATATTCCACATAGTCCCATAAATTTAAACGGGATTTAATCTCTTTACGGATATTCGGCAACATTGGCAGCAGGGTTCCGTCAATCCACAGGCTTAAGGCCTGAGCAGAAATCACCTGCTGATTGGCATCTATAATTTTTGCGCCTTTGACCATCACCAGAGTTTCTTCACTCGCTGCTGTTTCAATGCCTTTAAACAGGACTTGGAGTTCAAAACCGGTATCTTGAATCAGCCATTCCAGTTCCAGCTGCACATTTTGATTGGATTTTAAAATGGCCTGACCTTCAATTAATTCAGAATCGGACTGGCAATCATGCTCTACACGAACTTTCGCTAAAAACCAGTCTTGGCGGCCTAAATCGTCCAGCGTTTTATACGGGGTTAAAATATCACTTAAATTAAATTGACGGCTTAAATCAAAAAATTGCATTGCAGAAGGTCACGATTGGGAGAAAGTTGAGTTAAAAACTCGAAAAATGGCATGTTAAATCAAATTAAGAAACGAGTAAAATCATTGTGTTGATTGATCTAAAATATATATAAATAACATTTAATTTCTTATAAGTCTTTGCAGAAATATTCATCAGGGAAGTGCCCAGTCTGATAGATGAGACAAGCCAGATTATAGACTTGCAGCTTTTATTAAAGCGGGTTGTGTAGATTCATGAGCACAATATGATCTCGTGCTGATCTTCCAGTACTCGATGATTTAGAAAGACAAGGCCTGTGCGTGTTTTAATGTCATTAATTTGTCATTACATCATCCATTCAATGGGGAGATATGACACCGCTTGCATGCTAAAACGCTGAAACCTGGTCGATTGGGGATCATGTGAATACTCTGTGCGAGTTCCATCTTTATGATGCTCTATCCAAATCACTTCACCTTGTGGATTAAGTTTTAATTCATAGGCAATAAGCGGTAAGTATTTATCTAAAGAGTCGGAAATTTGTTGTTGTAAGATAGTGGATTCGACCATCAGTCCTACTTCGCTATTTAAATTGGCGGAACGAGGATCAAAATTGGCAGAACCAATAAACACCATGCCATCTATATCCAAAAACTTGGCATGCAAACTGGAGGCATTTTTCCCCTTAGCTGGAATGACGTTACCTGTCATCACTTCATACCAGGTCCGTTTATTGCGTTCTATATAGGGCTTAAATTCATATAATTTTATCCCGTTTTTCAGTAAATCATGGCGATATTGTCTATAAAAGGCATGGACCAAAGGAACGTCATTGGCAAGGAATGAATTGGTCAGCACTCGAACATTCACGTTGTTTTGGGCTAAACTGGTTAAATAATCCCTGCCTTTTTTTGTGGGGACAAAATAGGCAGAGACCAGCTCCAGATGCTGTTCAGGTTTTCCCACAAGCTGCATTATTTGACGGTAAATCAGTTGATTATCCGATGCCTGAGCGCGAATTTTATCGGGTGAATCTGCGACAAAATGTGCTTTTGCCCAGTTAATCGGACGATCTTTTAGATGTTCAGTGATCTGTTTTTCAGCCAGTTCAATCCGCCTTTTTAGCTGGTCTTTTTGTAAGGCAGTCAGCTCATAATATCGACGTAATTTGGCAAGCTGTTCTGGACGACTTTTACCCAACAGCAGGGGTATAGGATAACTTAAATCATCACTCCAAAAGTCCTGAAATACTTTGTTGGCATGCTTCACCGCAGTGCCATAAAACAAAATGTCCATATCGGTAAACTGGAAAGACTCACTGGCTTCAAAGTATTCACGGCTAATGTTGCGGCCACCGGTCACCGCTATGGCACCATCGGCAATAATCAGCTTGTTATGCATACGGCGATTAATTTGCTTGAAACGAAAAACATAATCAAACACGCGCAGTTTTCTGGCTCTAAAGGTATAAGGATTAAAGATTTTAATTTCAAAATTGGGATGCTGTGCCAGTTGTTTTAAGGTTGCATCGAGTTGAGAACCGTTCTGGTCATCAATCAACAAACGGATTTTGACCCCACGATCAGCGGCTTTGAGCAATTCAGCCAGCATCAGATGGCCAATCGAGTCATCTTCCCAGATGTAATACTGCAAATCGATATTATATTGTGCTTTATTAATCAGATGCAGCCTTGAAGCAATACTGATAAAAGCATCATCTAAAGCAAGATAGGCGGTGAGGCCCTGGTTAATTTGTGTATCTACATTGGAACCGTTTAACCAGTGCTCGGCATGCACCTGAATGGGAGACTGCTTTTTGGATTCATTCATCGGCAAACTGCACCCCGTCATTGTAAAAATTGTAACAGCAAACATGACAGCATGCATGGATGGTCTAATCTGCATAATTGTTATGAAGTCATAAAGTTATAAGTACATATTATCATCATGTTATAGGTTGAATCCGACAATAAAAAGAGGTTACTGTAGCTCATCTGTTAAAGAACCCAAAAAGGATAAATTATTCATGAAATCACGTGCTGCAGTCGCATTTGGTCCAGGTCAACCGCTCCAAATTGTTGAAATTGATGTTGCTCCGCCAAAAGCAGGTGAGGTTTTGGTAAAAATTAGCCATACCGGTGTATGTCATACCGATGCCTTTACGTTATCGGGTGATGATCCTGAAGGCGTGTTTCCTGCAGTATTGGGCCATGAAGGCGCTGGTGTGGTGGTCGAAGTTGGTGAAGGCGTAACCAGCGTAAAACCGGGTGATCACGTTATTCCACTGTATACTGCAGAATGTGGTGAATGTTTATTCTGTAAATCGGGTAAAACCAACCTCTGTGTAGCGGTTCGTGCAACTCAAGGTAAGGGTTTGATGCCAGATGGCACCACACGTTTTTCTTATAATGGTCAGCCGATTTACCACTATATGGGTTGCTCAACTTTCAGTGAATATACCGTGGTCGCTGAAGTCTCTTTGGCAAAAATTAACCCTGAAGCGAATCATGAGCATGTGTGTCTGCTGGGTTGTGGCGTAACCACAGGTTTAGGTGCAGTAAAAAATACCGCCAAGGTTCAGGAAGGAGATACCGTCGCTGTATTTGGTCTGGGCGGTATTGGTCTGGCTGTGGTGCAAGGTGCCAAAAAAGCCAAAGCCAGCCGCATTATTGCTATTGATACCAATCCTGAAAAATTCAAACTGGCTGAACAGTTTGGCGCGACAGAATTTTTAAATCCAAAAGATTATGACAAACCGATTCAGGAAGTGATTGTTGAAAAAACCGGTTGGGGTGTAGATCATTCTTTTGAATGTATTGGCAATACCAATGTGATGCGTTCTGCACTGGAATGTGCTCACCGTGGTTGGGGACAATCCATCATTATTGGGGTAGCCGGTGCTGGTCAGGAAATTTCAACCCGTCCATTCCAGCTGGTCACCGGCCGTACCTGGAAAGGCACCGCTTTTGGTGGAGTGAAAGGCCGTTCACAATTGCCAGGTATGGTAGAAGAAGCAATGAAAGGAGATATTCAGCTTGAACCTTTTGTTACTCATACCATGGGACTGGAAAAAATTAACGAAGCCTTTGAGTTAATGCATGATGGTAAATCGATTCGTACCGTGATCCATTTTGAAGACTAAACATTCTCAAATAAAAACGAAATAAAAAACGGGCAGATTGCCCGTTTTTTTTATATCAGCCTAAAGAAATTCGGTCCAAATTAAGCAGTGGCTTTAATGACTTCAGCAATCGATTCCGCCACATAATCAATATTGCTTAAATTCAGACCCGCAACACACATACGGCCACTACGCACCAGATAAATGCCGTATTGATCTTTGAGAATATCGACCTGTTCAGCACTCAGCCCGGTATAGCTAAACATGCCTTGCTGTTTGACCAGATAGCTAAAATCTCGTTCCGGTAAGGCCAGGCTCAGTTTATCTTTTAAAATGTGACGCATTTGAATAATACGTTCTCGCATTTCTTGCAGTTCAGCTTGCCACTGTGCAGTCAGATCAGCATCATTCAGCACATTATCCACCAACAATGCACCGGTCGTAGGTGGGCTTGAGTAAATACGGCGTACTGTTGCCTTTAATTGTCCTAACACTTTTTGTGCAGTGGCTTGATCATCACAAACAAATGTCAGACCGCCTACACGTTCACCATACAGCGAGAAAATTTTAGAGAATGAATTGCTGACAATAAAGTTCATTCCAGCCTGATCGAGTGCGCGAATCGCATAGGCATCTTCTTCTAGTCCTTGACCAAAACCTTGATAGGCAATATCCAAGAAGGGAATCAGATCCTGTTGTTTTAGTACAGCAATCACCTGATCCCATTCAGCAGGTGTCAAGTCTGCACCCGTCGGGTTATGGCAACATGGATGTAATAACACAATACTTTTTGCCGGTAGCTGGCTCAACTTTTCTAGCATCGCTGGCACATTGACGCCATTGGTTGCTGCATCAAAATAAGGGTAGAAGTGCGAGTGAATACCAGCACCATTAAAAATGGCAATATGATTTTCCCAAGTCGGTTGGCTAACCCAAACATCAGATTCAGGAAAATATTTTTTCAGAAAATCCGCACCAACTTTAAGCGCGCCAGAACCGCCTAAGGTCTGGATGGTCACCGCGCGTCCATCACGGCGCGCCGGACTATTTTCTCCCAATACCAGCGCTTGAGTAGCCTGATTATAAGGTTTTAAGCCATCCATCGGTAAATACAGCTTAACCTGTTCATTGCTTGTTTCAATATTCTTATACGCTGCTTTGACCGCTTCAAGTTGAGGCACAATATTGTCTTCATTGTAATAAAGCCCAATACTTAAATTCACTTTTTCTGTCCGTTCATCTTTAGCAAATTCTTCCATTAAAGAAAGAATCGGATCACCTGCATACGCATCAACATGTTGGAACATGAATACATCCTTCGTTATATGGAGTAAAACAAATCAAGCCTTCGGTATAGAATACATTTTATCTTTTAATGCCAATGGATGGTCTTTTATTTTGATAGAAACTGCTCAGCAGTTGAAATATTAAAAAATTATCTAAAGCACGTTAACAATAGAAAAGGATTAGATTTTAAGTTAGAAGCCAAGTTTTATTTGTAAACAATGTATAAGTAAAAGTTTAATGATTGATGTAGTTTTATTTTAAATAAAACTATTGTCAAATATGGCAATACAGCGTATTTTAATTTCAAGATACATACTTTTTTGAAGAAATAAAGATGTTAAAGCAACCTGTACTCTCAAACGCGACTTATTACTTTTGGCAATTTAGATAATTGCCTGAATGCGTTCGGGCAAGAAAAGGTTGCCCACCAAGTTTATAACCTGATCGGGCAACCCTGATCAGGTTTTTTTATATCTTATTTTTTATATTTTGGGAGTTTAGACATGCAAACATTAAATTATTCATACTTTAGCAATTTTTATTGGTTTTACTTTAGTCAATTGATGACTCTTCACACGCAATCCATTAGACCCATAACGCTCAAATAAAAGATTGGACTGAATAGTCCCCAGGAAAGACCAATGAATGCTTTAAATACTGCTTTACAACAAACTCAAACAACTGCAAAAGAAACCATTTTAACTTTGCCTCACCAATTGAAGGCACAATTGCCATTATCGAATAAATTGGCGCAACAAATTGCTGCGCAGCGTCAAACCATTGAAAATATATTGGCAGGCAAGGACCATCGTTTGATGGTGGTGACAGGCCCATGTTCGATTCACGATCCCGTGGCTGTACTTGAATATGCGCATAAATTACAACAATTACAAAGCCAGGTGTCAGATCAGATTTTCCTGGTGATGCGTGCCTATATTGAAAAACCGCGTACCACCATAGGCTGGAAAGGCTTCCTCTATGACCCAAATTTAGACGGCTCATCCAATATGCAATTGGGACTAGAAAAATCACGTGAGTTGTATCTACAAATTATTGAAATAGGTTTGCCGATTGCTTCGGAAATATTAAGCCCAATGGCGACTGCGTATTTCGATGATTTACTGGCATGGGGTGCTATTGGTGCACGGACCAGTGAATCTCAGATTCATCGTGAAATTTCCAGTCATATGCCATACAGCATCGGTTTCAAAAATGGCACCGATGGCTCCATTCAAATTGCACTGGATGCTATTCAATCTGCATCACATCCACATCAATTCCTGGGTCTGGGCCAATCCGGTTTACCGTGTATTTTAGAGTCGCAGGGCAATCCAAAAGCACATTTAATTTTACGCGGTGCAAATTCAGGTCCCAATTACCAGCTGGCGGAAATTGAAAAGATCAAAGAAAAATGCAAAGGTGAATTACCGGCTTTGGTGATTGACTGCAGTCATGGCAATAGCCACAAAGATCCGCTTTTACAGCCCGAAGTACTGCGTACCATTGTGGCAGAACGCAAGCAAAATCATGTTCGAGGCGTAATGCTGGAAAGTCATCTTGTCGATGGTCAGCAAAAGATTTCTTGTGAGATGACTTATGGTCAGTCTGTAACAGATGGCTGTCTGGGTTGGGACAAAACCCTGCAACTTTTGCTGGAGGTAGCAGATTCACTACGTGTTTCACAGTTAAAACGTAGCGCCTGATTTTCTATAAAAAGTTTATCGATGATCAATAATCTATAAATAATGTTGTGATAAAGCCCCTGAATTTAGGGGCTTTTTTCTTGTATAGATCTATTTTTGTTATCTGGTTAATTTTAAACCACGCGTTTATTGATGGTGTATGCAATTTCTATTCATACTTTTAACCAGTTAAAAATAACAAAGTTGAGTACTTTACTATGTTTATGCACAATAGGGAAAAATAGTAATCAATAAAACATGAATTGTTTCTTCACGACTGAGATAAGCATTTAAATAAATTAAACCAATTTCAGTATGCGTGGATCATAGAAACAATTCTCATCGGGGAATATATGTATAGTACGGAATTACTGGAAGAAGCACGTAAAATGATGTTCCATATGCTGACTAAGGTGGTGGAATATGGCGGCTCAGATTTATTTATTTCAGCAGATTTTCCACCGAGTATTAAACATCAGGGCTTAATGAAACCGCTTGGCCAGCAGGCATTGACTGCCGACAAGACCAAGTTGTTTGCCTATAGTTTAATGAATGAAAAACAGAGGCATGAGTTTGAAACCGAGCTGGAATGTAATTTTGCCATTAGTGTTCCCAATGTTTCGCGCTTTCGTGTCAATGTATTCCAGCAGCAATTACATGTAGGGATGGTAATACGAACCATTACCGCAGAAATTCCAAATTTTGACCAGTTAAAGCTTCCCGAGTCCTTAAAGCATGTGATGATGGCAAAACGCGGTCTGATACTTGTGGTCGGTGCTACCGGCTCGGGTAAATCGACTTCTTTAGCCGCCATGATTGATCATCGTAATGAAAATTCTGCCGGGCACATTATTACCGTGGAAGATCCGGTGGAATATGTGCATAAGCATAAGAAATCGATGATTACCCACCGCGAAGTCGGCGTGGATAGTCATTCATGGCACAATGCCTTGAAGAACACCTTGCGTCAGGCACCGGATGTTATTTTAATTGGTGAAATCCGTGATACCGAAACCATGGAGCATGCCATTGCCTTTGCCGAAACCGGACATTTATGTTTAGGTACTTTACATGCCAATAATGCCAATCAGGCGCTGGATCGAATTATCAACTTTTTCCCGGAAGAACGTCGCAATCAATTGTTGATGGATTTATCTTCCAATATGAAGGCGATTATTTCACAGCGTTTGGTGCGTACTGAAGATGGACGTGGACGTCGTGCAGCTATTGAAATTTTGCTGAATACACCTTTAATTGGAGATAATATCCTGAAAGGCCAGTTTCATGAACTCAAAGAAATCATGAAAAAATCCCGTGAATTGGGCATGCAAACTTTCGATCAGGCTTTATATGATTTATATAATGAGGGTGCGATCAGTTATGAAGAAGCATTGCGTAATGCCGACTCCATGAATGAATTGCGCTTGCAGATTAAATTGAAAAGTAACCGACAGGATCAAACGGTTCCAGGTTCAGCTGCATCATTCAGTATGCTGCAAGATAAAGATCCGGAAGAGAATCAAGCTAAGACAGGCCCGGAAACACCTTAATCATAAATGTCTTAAGTCAGATACTTTTTTATTAAAAAATTTGAGCTTTCTTTTTCAATTTGCTTTTTCAAAGATTATTTTTTTAAAGAGTACTGCATTTTTCTGACGATAAAAAAAATCAGCCATACAGGCTGATTTTTTTATTTAAAGCAGTATTACAAACCTGCTTCATATTCACTACTGGAAAGCAGTTTCTCTACATCCGCCATGTTGTCTGGCTTGATTTTATAAATCCAGCCTTTGCCATAAGGGTCATCATTGACAAAATCAGGATCATCTTCAAGTGCTGAGTTTACTTCAACCACTTCACCTGAAACAGGTGCATGAATATCAGAAGCCGTTTTCACCGATTCAACTACGCCTGCCTGTTCACCGGCAGTGATTTTCTGACCCACTTCTGGCGCTTCAACATAGACCAGGTCGCCCAAAGCATCTTGTGCATGGTCGGAAATCCCAGTAATAACCAGATCACCTTCAATTTTGACCCATTCGTGTGTACTTGCGTACTTTAACTCTGAAGGGTGATTCATGGATGACTCCTTTAAAATATTCAAATCATTTTTGCCATGTTTTATACATGTTTTTTGATAAAAACAAAAGTTTATAGATAAGGATCTTTACGCCAATTGCTTGGACTACGCCCACTCCAACGCTTAAATGCACGGCTGAAATTGGCGACATCGCTATAACCAATTTCATCGGCAATCTGCTCAAGCGTGTAATCAGTACGTGACAGCAGGGAAGTGGCATGCCGATAACGTACTTCATCTACCAATGTAGAAAATGAGGTGCCTTCGGCTGCCAGTTGACGTTTTAAAGTGCGATCCGACATATGCAGCCGATCTGCCACATTTTCAATACTTAAATAATGCTGTTCAGAATTGGTCAAAATGTCACGCACCCGCATGGCTAGGCGGCGACGTTCGCCCAAGGCAGACAGTTCCGCTTCACACTGGTTAATCGCAATCTGGCTGGCAATTGGGTCAGCATTGACCATTTTCAAGCTCAGATATTTTTTATCAAAACTGCTTAATAGATGTGGCTGTTCGAAACGGAACTGATGCGATGGAAATTTTGCCATGTAACGTTCAAAACCGGACGGTTTGGGAAAATCAAAATCAATCTCCCCGGACAGGTCCTCACAACCGGTCAGGGCTTTGGCCATGGTAATAATGCCAAAGGTCAGGGCAATGGCAATTTCAGTACGTAAGGGTTCAATATCAAAATCACACTGCAACTGTAAGGTCGCTTTTTCACCAAAGGTGGAAAAATAAAGTTGTAAAAATGGCATACGTAGCTGGATAAACCGGTTCGCCAGTATCAGGGCATCAGTAATGTCATGTGCCGTCATAATGGCATAACCAATAAAACCATGAATCGAGATACGCATCTGGGTGCCCAAATGGAAACCCAGTGTCGGCTCGCCAGTTAAACGTAGTGCATGCTTGACCAGTTCATTGGCAACTGGTGTCGGAATACGAAAGTTGGGGTCTGCCAACTGTTCACTGTTTAAATGAAATGGGGTGAAGAGTGCTTCAGCAGTGTAACCCCAACGGGATACCACATCTAACAGCAGCAGTCCATAAACACCCGGTATGCCTTGATCCTGTCTTGGAGAAATCGTTTTCATGCGCCATCCATTGCATTCATTCGTTTTTCTATTTGTAGATGCCATATTGGTATGAGTTGAAACAGTATTCGATTAAAATTGTTGGACAATATTTTTAAAGCCTGAAAATTATTCAGGCTGAACATCTTTTTTAAAGACCACAATTTTAGTGGTTGAAATAAGTAATACATCATGGTTCTGATTGAATGCCTGAGTCACATAACTGACTATAGCTCGGTCATTTTTACTTTTTGATGGCGTAATTGCCACAATTTCGATCTCGACATGAATCTTATCGCCAGGACGGGTCGGACGCGGCCAGCGCAGGCTGGACTCTGAACCAATCAAACCATAAGCGACCGGAAAACACTCAGTCCATAAACGCATGGTAACTGCACAGGTGTGCCAGCCACTGGCAGCAATGCCCTGAAAAACAGGATGTGCTTTGGCCTCATGTTCATCAGTATGAAAAACTTGAGGATCATAAGCATGTGCAAACTGTTTGATTTCTTCTAAGGTCATTTCATATTCACGGCTAATGAAACGATCACCCACTTTTATATCTTCTAAATACAGCATCAATACATATCCTTTTTCTTCAATGCCTGTTGTTCGATTAAAAAACTGCCCGTCTGTCTTTGCCACAAATGTGCATAAATACCACCCAGCGCAACCAGTTCTTCATGCGTGCCTTGCTCTACAATGTTACCTTCATCCAGCACAATCAAACGGTCCATTTGTGCAATGGTGGATAGTCGATGGGCAATCGCAATCACGGTTTTACCTTGCATCAATTCATCCAGACTGGATTGAATTGCCGCCTCTACTTCAGAATCTAAGGCACTGGTGGCTTCGTCTAAAATCAGAATTGGCGCATCTTTTAAAAACACCCGGGCAATGGCGATACGCTGGCGTTGACCACCCGATAGTTTAACACCGCGTTCCCCCACATAGGCTTCATAGCCAGTTTTGCCACGCAAATCAGTGAGCTGTGGAATAAAATCTTCCGCCTTGGCTTTGCGCACGGCTTCAAACATCTCTTCATCTGTTGCATCGGGACGGCCATATTTAATATTTTCAGCCACGGTACGATGTAACAAAGAGGTATCCTGAGTTACAAAAGCAATATTTTTACGCAAACTGTCCTGAGTCACATCTTGAATATTTTGACCATCGATCGAAATACGACCTTGGTTAATATTATAAAAATGCAATAACAGTTGAATCAGGGTCGATTTTCCTGCACCAGAGCGGCCGACAATGCCAATTTTTTCTCCCGGTTTAATGGTTAAATTAAAATGATCAATCACATTTTTATTTTGATAAGCAAAGCTGACATCTTCAAATTTAATTTCACCATGCTGTACCTGTAAAGGTTGCGCATCCGGTTTGTCCTGAATGTGAATTGGACGCCCCAAGGTTTTCATACCATCCTGAATGGTTCCGACATTTTCGAACAGTGCGGATGACTGCCACATCATAAATTCGGCAATACTGTTGAGTTTTAAAATCATGGCGGTCGTTGCAGCAATAATACCGAGTTCGGCCTGACCGTTGATCCATAACCAGATGGCGGTACCTAAAACGCCACCATATAAAACCACACTGAGTAAATTGATGCTGATCTCATACTGTGTGCCCAGGCGCATTTGCTTATATACCGTGATCATGAAATCTTGCATGGATGCTTTGGCATATTTACTTTCACGGCCAGCGTGAGCGAATAATTTCACAGTTTGAATGTTGGTATAGGCATCTGTAACACGACCGGTCATCACTGCACGGGCATCGGCCTGCTGGCTTGAAATCTGGCTTAAACGTGGAATAAAAAAGCAGGCAGCACAAATAAACAGTACCAGCCAAAGCAGCAGAGGCAAAATCAGTAGTGGAGAAATTGCCCCCAGAACCAGACTGATCGTGACAAAGTAGATCAGAACATAGGCAAGCATATCACCCAAAATCACCCAGAATTCACGTACCGCCAGTGAAGTCTGCATTACTTTGGCAGATAAACGTCCGGCAAAGTCATTGTGAAAAAAGTCTAGACTTTGCTGTAACAGTAAATTATGGAAACGCCAGCGTAAACGCATGGGAAACGTACTATATAAAATTTGATGTTTGATAATAGACTGCATATTGGCAAATAAGATATTGGCCAGCAGAATGCAGCTCAAGATCGTAAGATTTTGGCTATGTTCAGCCAAAAAAGTGTCTGGTTGACTCTTGCTTAGCCAGTTCACCAAATCACCGATTTTAGAATAAAGAAAGGCTTCAAAACTTGCAGCAGCTGCAGTAAAGAGCACCAGCAACAATAAATAAGTGCGCACACCTTGAGCGGCTTGCCAGACAAAAGGGAAAAAACGGGTAGGAAGTGGTTCGTTTAAACCTTTGGATGGATAAGGGTCGACGAGTTTTTCAAACCACTGCAACATGCGAATTTCCTTGAGTAAATGGCTGTTAGGCTGAATATTATTGCAACTTTAATAGTATAAATAATAATTTAATGAATATCTAAAAGTCTGATTAAATCAGTAAACTTTTCATTTTAACGGCTTTGTTACATAAATATTTAAAAGCTGAATTTACTCCAAATCATTAAAATTTAGGAGATCACTTGGGTATGAGGTCTACCTCACTCGGTAAATTTGTTCAGTACAGCCACACATACATGAATTTCATTCACCTGGCTTTGAAAATGTCTTGAAGTTAATTGATCACCTAACAATTTGATACAGTGCATTTTGGCGTCAGCTAAACTTCGTCGATGATAGCCCGACCATTTTTTTCAGAAAGTTCTACCTGAGAAACACTGCTTCGCAAGATTAATGGTTTGAATTAATTCATTTCGATCAATTGAACTGATTTTAGAATCTTTTTAGGGCTTGGCATTCTTTTAGGTGGATTCTCCTTGGCACCTTAGAGCAGCATTCAACTGAAACGATTTGTAGATTGCAGTAGTTTTGGGTCTCGCCCTGATTGAGCAGGGCGATTCTTTAATATTTCCAAGTCAGATTGCCTTAAACGCCTCTATAGCACGCCTGCGCGATAAGCTTAAATCCACAATTGCCCGTGGGTAATTTAATTTTCGCACCTGTGGGTAAGCATAAGGATCATGGATTTTTTTTGCATCCAGATGCGCCAGTTCCGGTACCCATGTGCGGATATAATCGCCAGTTGGATCAAACTTTTGCGATTGGGTGATAGGGTTGAAGATTCGAAAATAGGGTACTGCATCGGTTCCCGTTGAAGCACACCACTGCCAGCCTCCATTGTTGGCTGCCAAATTGCCATCAATTAAATGCTGCATGAACCATTTTTCACCCAGACGCCAGTCAATCAGCAGGTTCTTGGTCAAAAACATTGCCGTAATCATACGAACCCGATTATGCATCCAGCCCGTTTGTAGCAACTGACGCATACCGGCATCTACAATCGGGATTCCAGTTTGACCTTGCTGCCAGGCAATCAGTTCTTGCTCGGCGTTACGCCATTGGATTTTTTGAGTATTGGCCTTAAAAGGTTGATGTTTGGAAACGGCAGGAAATTGATAAAGAATGTGTTGATAGAACTCACGCCACAACAATTCATCCAGCCAAGTTTGTTGTCCCACGTTGTCTATATGAAAATGACCGTTTTGCTTTCTAAACACAGCTTGTAAGCACTGCCTGATTGAAACCGCACCGATATTTAAATAAGCAGACAATCGGCTGGTTGAATTAAGATCAGGAAAATCCCGTTCCTGTTGATAGTGTTGCATTTTAGAGTCAACAAAATGGTTCAAAATATTCAGGGCATAGTCTTCCGTCACCGGCCAAAGTTGCTGTAACTGATCTGATACACAGCTTTGCATATAGGTTAATGCACTGATTTTTGTATTTTCTAGTTCCAGGTTAAGCGCTATTTTTTCCTGCTTTGCGACTGCTGGATAACATTGCGGCAGGCTAATGCTGAGAAGTTCATAGCAGCGCTTTTTAAAAGCACTAAACACTTGATAAGGCTGATTAGATTTATTTGTGATTGAACCGACAGGAAAAATCGTCTGGTCATGATAAAGCTCAAACGGGATCTGATGATCCTCCAGTTTTTTTTGCGTCTGAGCATCTCGTTTTAATTCATTCACTCCAATTTCAATATTGGCATGTACAGCGTCAATACCAAGTCGCAGACAAAGCTGCAGCATCTCATTGGGTATATCTTTCCATAAAGGAATGTGCTTGATCAGCAGTGGAATATTTAGCTGATTGAGCTGTGATTTGAGCGTTTCTAGTTGGCGTAAATAAAATATTTGTTTGGCAGGGCTGTCATCATGTTGTTGCCATTGCTCAGGTGAGAGAATCACCAAGGCAACACAGTTTCCAGATTGAACCGCATGCCAAAGTGCAGCATGGTCTTGTATACGCAAGTCCTGTCGAAACCATATTAATTGCATGAACGGGGGATGCCTTATTTTCAGTTAAATCATTCAAGTACAAATAAGAATAATAGCAATACGTTTTAACTATTGCATCAGCCCGTTTGTTTTTAAAGTTCGGCTTGATCTGCTGAACGTGCGGTGAATTGCCTGAAATCCGCACCGGATGGTGCCTGATAAACTCTTAAACCAAATTCCGGGACAATTGCAATCAAATGATCAAAGATATCAGACTGTATCGCCTCATAATCTTTCCATACTGTCGTATTTGCAAAAGCATAAATTTCCAGGGGCAAACCTTCACTGGTCGGTTGTAATTGTCGAATAATCAGCGATTGATTTTGCGCGATGCCTGAATGCTGTTTTAAGTAAAACTCAACATAGGCGCGGAAGGTACCTAAATTGGTTAAACGGCGCTGATTGTATAAAGATTGGTTCGAGAGTTGCTGGTTAAAGCTTTCCAGCTCATCATGTTTGCTATTTAAATATTGATCCAGCAATAAAAAATCTTTTAGTTTTTGCTGCTCATCCGGTGTCATAAAATGCACACTACTTTGATCAATAAAGATGGACCTTTTGATACGGCGTACTCCAGCATACGCCATACCGCGCCAGTTTTTAAAAGTATCTGTTACCAGCTTATTGGTTGGAATAGTGGTTAAGGTTTTGTCAAAATTTTGCACGGTAATGGTATGTAATGACATATCAATGACATCACCGTCGGCATTCAGTGAAGGCATTTCTATCCAGTCACCAATTCGCACCATGTCATAAGATGAAATTTGTACTGAGGCTACCAAGGAGAGAATGGTATTTTGAAATATCAACATCAGTACTGCTGCCATGGCACCAAAACCTGCCAGCAAAGTAAAGACATCTTTTTTGAGGAAAGTACCTAAAATCATCAAGCCACAGACAATAAAGATAATCAGCTTAACCAGCTGTAAATAACCTTTAATTGGTTTGTTTTTTGATTTAGGATTACGTTGATAAACCAGATTGAAAATACTTAAAAATTCACTGATGGCTAAAGCAAGAGTGAGAAAAATAAATGCCTGTGCCGCCATCTGAACAAAAACAATGACTTTTTCTGAAAGATGCGGAACAGTGACAATACCATTCATAATCACAATCGCTGGCACAATGTTTGAAATCCGGCGGATAACACTATGCTGGGCAAAAATGTCCTGATTGACAAATTTCATCTTGGAAATCAGTTGGCGGATACCACGAACCACTACTTGCTTGGCAATAAAATTTGCCAGGAATGCCAGTAAAATTAAAATACTGAGAGAGGTGAACATTTCTAGCCATGGATAGTGATCTGACCAGTCCTGAATATTTTGTATGAATGCCAATTGTTCCAAAAACTTACCTTGAATTTTTTAAATTATGGAATAGTGTATAGCGTTATTTTTTGATTATTATAAAGATAACGTTTTATATACACGAACTCAAATAAAATTCACCAGCTGGGCTGATGCTGAAATTACTTAATTTCTTATCATTATTCTGTTCTTGTTATCTATGCCAATACGAATACTGGCATAGTGAATTCCTTCAATAATTGATGAGCTGGACTTACCACATTAAATCATCTGGAATGACGTAGGCTGCATATGGATCGTCTTCATCGGTGGTCTGTTCATTCTTTTCAGAATTGTTGACAATAATGAAGCCTTCCATCTTGTCGTTAATGCGCTCTGCCAAGGCTTTAGGCAAAACGGCATAACTATCTGCTTCTTTGGCAATAATGAGTGAACCTGCAACCAGCGCATTGTAAATCTGCTGATTGAGATAAATCTTTTTGACTTTATTGTCATCAATAAACTGGTAGGCCACTTCGCCATCGGTATCTTTAATTTTGTGCTGATTGATCATTTGCACAATGGCAGCTTTTAATTCTTTACCCTGTAACAGGCGTTTTTTTTCTAAATCCAGCGCCTGATCGCGAGCCAGCTTTTCTTGCTGGTCTTGAGCAATTTTGGCCTTTAATTCAGCTTCATTGCTTTGTCCGGTACGTTGCTCATGTACGGCCTGTTTTGACAGTTTTTTAGCCTTTTTATTATCGACTAAACCCGCTTTTAGCAATTGAGCCTGTAATGCATTTTTGACCATAATAAATTCCGATATTACTCTTGAGTCTGCCGATAACGATAATAAATAACCCAATAAATCAAGCTAAGTGTCCAGCTTAACATCACTGGGACAAGGTAGGCATGCAATTTTAAATAAGGATAAATCACGCTGGCAAGTAGACCGCCAATGAAAAATCCAAATAAAATGAGCAAGTGCAGAATAATACGTCTACGTTCTACTTTTAGTCCCCGTAACCTGTAGCCTAAAGCCAAGCCTAAATCGGTCAAAACACCCGATAAGTGGGTTGTACGAATAATCGTACCTTTATAATGACTGACCATAGCATTCTGGATACCCATGGCACCACATGCCCAAAGTAAGGCATAACGCGGGAAATAGGGAAGTAAAAGCCAACATAACAGGATAAAAAAAGCCACCAGACTTAAGGGCAAACCGTAGCGGTGTCCTAACTTAAACTGACTATTTCCTAGTATAAATCCACTATAAAATGAGCCAATGACATAGCATAGAATAACCAGGATTAAGTAAAGGATGTGTTCAGGTTCCCACTTGAGTAAAGCCATGGCCAACATGCTGACATTTCCGGTCATATGGGAAACGGACTGATGCAGCACGGTCACCAGTCCGAGAACGTTAATCATTCCTGCATTGACTGCAAGAAAAAAAGCCCCTAATTGAACCCAGAGCGGTAAAGTTTGAAAAGGCATAACGTCACAAAAAAAACTTAATAATGACTATCTTAATCCAAACCGCGGTCAACGGCAGCAGTAAATAGCACATCTGTTGAAGAATTTAATGCAGTTTCTGTTGAATCCTGCAATACGCTAATCACCATACCAATAGCTACCACTTGCATGGCGACATCTGAACTGATCCCAAACAGGCCACAAGCGACAGGAATCAGCAATAAAGATCCCCCGGCAACACCGGAAGCACCACAGGCTGAAATGGTTGCCAGTACCGATAAAACCAGCATGGTGGTGAAATCCACCGAAATACCCAGTGTATTTACAGTGGCTAAGGTGAGGACGGTAATGGTAACAGCAGCCCCCGCCATATTAATCGTTGCTCCTAAAGGAATGGCAACGCTGGCTGTAGATTCAGCAACACCTAAACGTTTGGCCAAATCCAGATTCACAGGAATATTGGCTGCCGAACTGCGAGTAAAAAACGCCGTAATGCCACTTTCGCGTAAACATTGAAAAACCAGTGGATAGGGATTTGCACGGGTCACAAAGGCCACCATCATTGGATTGACTACCAATGCCACAAACAACATGGTGCCAATCAATACTGCTAACAATTGTGCATAGCTCTCAAACGTACTTAATCCAGCTTCTGCAAAGGTCACGGCAACCAGACCAAAAATACCCACTGGGGCAAAATTGATGACTAAACGGATCACGGTATTTACGGCATTTGCAGCATCGGTGAGCAATACTTTTGTTGAGTCATGGGCATGACGGAATGCAACCCCCAAAGCAACAGCCCAGGCCAAAATACCAATAAAGTTGGCTTCACTAATCGCAACCACAGGATTGGCCACAAAACTTAAAAGCAGGTTTTTTAAGATTTCAATCAGACTACCGGGTGGTTGCAAGTCTGCATTTGCGGGAATATCCAAAAACAAGGTACTTGGAAAAATGATACTGGCAATTACGGCACTTAATGCAGCCAGTAACATTCCAATTGCATACATTAGTATGATGGGTTTAATTTTCGCGCTATGTCCGACTTTAAAATTAGCAATAGAGGCTAAAACCAGCACAAAAACTAAAATGGGTGCAACAGATTTAAGTGCTTTAATAAACAGGTCACCTAACAGGCTTAAATAAGGAGCCAGATTCGGGAACAAAACAGCAACACCAATACCCAGAATAATGGCGATAATAATTCGGGAGACTAAACTCAAACGCATTAAAGCAGAAAACATAAAGGTGCCTTGTTACAAATACGAGGACTAAAAAATCACAAAAAATATTCGGCATTTTATACCTAAAAGTGATATGGCTAAAAAATAATTTCCATATAAAAACTAACTGCTTATTTTTAAAGTTGATATTTTTAGTTTTTCATCAAATTTTTGCCATATTTTTTAAATATTCAAATAATACAAATGCTTCCGATTATTCTGCTGTGTTGTACTCTGTTAAAAGATTCTATTTTCAAGCTCTTAATAAAATATCAAAGGCAGTCTCAAAAAACCACAGCAGAAATTGAGTGAGATCATTTATATCTGATTTGTCTTAAAATACTTCCGGGGAAAGTTCTTGCATGGCCTGAAAATGAGACAGATAAATCCGGCCACTTAAGTGATGCAGCAGTTTTGAATGTTGTAATTTATCCATCACTGGACCCTTAATTTCGGAAAAATTCAGTTTAATGTTCAGTTTATTTAACTCGGCATTCAGGTCTTCCAGCATTTCCAGCGCGCTCAGATCGATGGCACTAATACTGGAGCAGTTAATGACCACATGCTCTAAATCTGTATACTGACTCACGGCATTAATCAGAAAACCTTTAAAGGTATTGGCATTTAGAAAGGTCAGATTTTCATCTATCCGCATGGACAGGACTGTGTCTGAGGTCAGTACCTGATGACGCTGTATATTTCTAAAATGCTGGGTTCCTTCAACCAGACCAATGACGGCAATATGCGGACGGCTGATCCGCCACAGCAGCAGAATAAAGGTAGAAACAATACCCAGTAGCAAACCAGTCGAGATATCGATGCAGAGCACACCAAAGAAGGTAATCCACATGGCAATACCATCAGCTTTGGAATAACGCCAGGTTTCAATAAAGGGCTTGAAATCAACCAGTTTCCAGATAGAAACGATGATGGTGGCGGCCAGAATACCTAAAGGCAAATCACGGAAAAAGCCGGTAAAATAAAGACTGACCACTACAATAAGCAGAGATGAAATGACCCCTGCCAGCGGAGTTTTGGCACCGGCATCTGCATTGACCACCGTGCGCGATAAGCTTCCGGTAACCGGAAATGCTGAGCTGAGCCCGGCACTTAAATTGGATAAACCCAATGCGATAAGTTCCTGGTTACTATTTAAATGACTGCGTTGCTGTAGGGCAGTCGCTTGAGCAATAGATAAAGACTCGACAAAGCTGATCATGGCGATCATTGCTGCACCGGGTAACAAGGTAATGACCAGATCCAGACTCCAGTAGGGCATACTCAGCGGGGGAAAACCTGAGGGGATTTCTCCTACTGTTTTAATGCCTACGGCTTTTAAATCCAGAAAATAGACCGCCGCAATTGAAATGACCACCAAACTTAAAGGTAAGGCTTTCGTCATAAATGCAGTCGACCCTATTCGGCTTTGCACAGCATTGGACTGTAAAACTTTAGGGAAATAAATCAGAAAAATGAGCGCAAGCATGCCAAACATCAAAGAGGCGAAATTGCTGTACCTTAGATATTGCCAAACGCTGACTACAAACTCAGGGATATTATTCGCCTTTAAAGGTACATCGACCAGAAATTTGAATTGACCCAAAGCAATCAGCAGCGCAGAAGCAATAATAAAACTCTTGATGACCGGATGACTAATCAGCTGAATCAGAAAGCCAAATCGAAATATCCCGAGCAATAAGGAAATGACACCCACCATTACTGCAAGCAGGCAGGCAGCCTGTATATAAACTGGTGAGCCAACCTCAAATAACGGATTGAGTGTCGCGAAAGTCATCATGGAAATAATCGCGACCGGGCCAATAGAAAGCGTAGGACTGCTCCCGACCATGGCGTAAATGATCATGGGCAAAATACTGGCATACAGTCCCGTAATGGGCGGTAGTCCTGCCAGCATGGCATAGGCCATACCTTGCGGAACCAGCATTGCAATGACAATAAGAGCTGAAAGAAGGTCAGATTTAAACTTGGTCGGGTTGTAGGTACGCAGCCAGCGCCAAGAGGGTAATAGCGCCGTTAAGCGAGAATTTAAATCTGACATATCTAAAGCTAAATCACTATTTTAGATATATTATGCATAAAAAATGCTAAGAAGTCTTATCAGGACGATTACATCTTCTCAATTTTCTTTTATTTATATGATTAAATTAAATTTTTAGGACAATAGAGTTGATATAGGGTATTGAGTACCTGAACCAGTTTTTCATCTTTAATGGAATAAAAAATCTGTTTTCCATCGCGACGTGTGGTCACCATATCGCTTTTACGTAGCATCATCAGTTGCTGTGATAAGGTAGGCTGGCTTATTTTTGTCGTCTGTTCTATTTGGGAGACATTTAATTCTTGTTTGGCAAGATGACATAAAATAAGTAAACGATCTGTATTGGCTAATGATTTTAATATTGTGACAACAACATCAATAGACTCATGCATAGAAGCAATTTCAAGATCGGTGTTCATACAGCATTTCCATACTACGCAACAGTAACCTAGGCAGTATACTGCCTGATTAATCTCATATAGGATGAAAATGTAACATTTTCAATGGTTTTTTATGAAAGTAATTATCAGATATTCTTATATCCATTAAAATAAGGCATTTAATCCAGATTAAATGCCTGATAGCAATGCAGAATATGATTTATCAATTTTTATGGGTCTGTTTAAATCCTTTTAATTCTTTTTCATTAAAATGCACGGCTTCAGTGATTGCCTGACGCGTTTCAGGATTATACCAGTTAAAAATTGCAGACATTTTTTCTTCAAAATCATCGCTAATGACAAAATGATTTTCTTGAGTACTGAGCAGACCTTTTTCTTTTAAAATAGCAATAAAGCTTTTTAAGGTGGCGCTGTCAAAATAATAACCGGCCTGAATCTTTTTGGTTTGTGACAGTTTGTTTAGTACCGCTTTACCCATTTTCTCCAGTTCTTTCAGGCTCAGTGCTTGCAACGAAGCATATTGCTGAAGTAATGTAGCAATCATAGTCATGTTATTTAGGCTAGAAGCAGACAAATGGGCCAATGTTACAAACTGGTTTTGCATGTGTTCATCGGCTGGGATAGAAAGGGTTTGATCCTGACGAACAATCCAGCCTAAATGTTCTAAACCATCTATAATGATTGTGATTTCTTTTTCTAATTCATCCATAGACCATTTTAAGAAAAATTCTTCTTTAAAATAGGGATAAATATTTTTAAGGGTGTCGGTTAAATAACGTGTAGAGATTTTTTTATACGAATGCACCAGCATTGCAATTAATGCCGGTAAAATAAAACAGTGTAGAATATTATTACTAAAATAACTTAATAGAATTTTTTGACTTTCGGCAACGCGTACCCAGTTTTGGTTATTTTGGCTGAAGATTTCAACCTGTTTTAATTTTGCAGCATATTGAATAATCTCTGTGCTCGATAATTCTGTCATGATCATTTTTGCATCATATTTCATTATTTTTAATAAATGACGATATTGATCAATTTTACCGATTAAATCATGTTCAGTTAAAGCGTGATTATCTGCATTCAATAAAATAAGTGAAATTAAAGAGATGGGATTAATTACCACTGCTTTATTAATATTTTCCAAAATAGAATTTGCAACTTGGTTCACGGTTTGAATCACAGGCTGGGGTAATTCATCATGAATGTCGAGTTTAATATCCCTGGCTTGATGTTCAGCTAAAACCTGATCCAGAAAAACCGGTTCCCCAAAATTGACATGCACCTGGCCAAAGACTTTTTCAATTTTACGGACTGAACTCAAGATGCCCCAGATCGATTCGGCTTCTTTTGGTTTGCCATTTAGTTCATTTAAATAAGAGGTGCCTTCAATCAGTTTTTCATAACCAAAATAAGTGGGAATAAAGGCAATCGGCTTGGTTGCACCACGTAAATGGCTTTGTACCGTCATCGACAGCATGCCTTTTTTCGGTGGTAACAGCAGACCAGTCCGTGAACGGCCGCCTTCAATAAAGTATTCCAAAGGGGTGTTACGCGACAATAAACTATGTAAATATTCTTTAAAAACAGAGGTATATAACTCATTTCCGCTAAATGTGCGACGGATGAAATAAGCACCGCCACCACGCATGATCTGACCGACCACAGGCAGGTTGAGGTTAATGCCTGCCGCAATATGCGGAACCATCAAGCCGCGGTTAAAAATCACATAAGACAGCAATAAATAGTCAATATGACTGCGATGGCATGGGGTATAGACAATTTCGTAATCTTTGGCCAGCTCGCGAACGGTATCGAAATTATGCACTTCAATTCCATCATAAAGTTGCGTCCAGAGTTTGGTCAGCGCCAGTTCGGCAAAACGTAGGGTAGAATAGGAAAAGTCCGAAACCACTTCGGTTAAATAGCCTTTGGCACGGTTCTCTGCTTCGAACATGCTGATTTTGTTGTCAATACTTTCTTTACGAATGGCATCTTGCACCGTTTCGGTTTTCATTAACTTGTTAATGAGATTACGGCGGTCGGATAAGTCGGGACCTAAAATGGCTTCTTTGTATTTATTGAAATTGCTATTAAGTTCCTTGACCACAGAATGTGCCGGGGAAAAGTTTGGATATTCAATTTTAGATTTTTCTATAGCTGCTCTTAGGGAAATGGGTTTGTGAAATTCAATATAGTTTTCACGGCTATATAAAGAAATATTCAAGGCCTGCTTTAATTTGGATGGTGTCGCCCAGGCATCGGCAAATAAGGCTTTAAACCAGGAGTCTTCATATTCGGGTGAGCGGCCCCATAAAACCGTCACCGGAACCAGTTCTATTTCGTATTCGGGATATTTTTCCAGAGCTTCAATCAGCCGAATGAGCTTGGCCGAATAATGATAGGTTTGATTTTGTGAGTTAGGTAGGTTTAAAGCCAGAATAGAATCATCTTCCTGCAACTCCTGAATGCTGAAAGGTGTAAAAACAGAAGGCAGTTGGCGTGCTTTGGCTTCAGTATCAATCAGGACCGTGTTGCTTAAGGATGCATCTTGTAATACATAGCAAATTATTTTTTTATCTGTTTGATATTCTAAGGTTTTTTTTAATTTTTCAGTATTACCCAAGACTTGAGGAGTCACAATTTTATCTAAAATTTTCTGTGTAAATTGTCGATAGAACCGGCTATAACTCTTATGAGACATGTGATTCCCTAAATCAGTTTTCATTTGCTGGATATTGTGTGCAATTGCATGAATAAATACAAACTTTATTGATGACAATTACGTCATTTAAGTGGTAACTCTTTGGTCAATATTACAAGCTTATCGGTTTAAAAAGCATTGTTTTTTAGATTGAAATCACAACTTAAGTTGAATAAGCATAGCAATAGAAAAACTTATATTGAAGGTCTAAATGGCTTATGATGAGCGCATGACTTTAAAATCAAAAGACAGCTCAAGGAGTTAAAATGAGTACTGATTCTGCTTTTCCAGCACCGAACAATTTAGCCATAGCGGTTTATAGTGATAATGCTGAAGCGATTGGCAATACACCTTTAATTCGTATTAATCGTGCCATTTCATCCGATGCAACCGTATTGGCAAAAGTTGAAAGCCGTAATCCGGCATTCTCGGTGAAATGCCGGGTAGGTGCCGCTTTAATTGTAGATGCTGAAGAAAAAGGTTTGCTTAAACCGGGCATGCATATTGTCGAGCCAACCAGTGGTAATACCGGTATTGCACTGGCATTTGTTGCAGCTGCCAAAGGTTATGACATTACCTTAACCATGCCTGCAAGCATGAGTGTTGAGCGCCGTAAGGTGCTGAAGGCTTTTGGTGCAAATCTGGTACTGACTGAACCGGCCAAAGGCATGAAAGGTGCGGTCGATGAAGCAGTACGTTTAGCCACGGAACAACCGGATGTGTATTTTTTACCGCAACAGTTTGAAAACCCGGCCAACCCGAAAATCCATGAACAGACCACAGGCCCCGAAATTTGGGAAGCTACTGGCGGTAAAGTCGATATCCTAGTGTCTGGCGTCGGTACGGGTGGCACCATTTCCGGTATTTCACGTTATTTTGAACAGGTAAAAAATCAGCCGCTTTATTCGGTTGCTGTGGAACCTGCGGAATCACCGATTATTGGTCAGACGAAACGTGGCGAGCCATTGACTCCGGGACCGCATAAAATTCAGGGCATTGGCGCCAACTTTATTCCGAAAAACCTGGATCTGGATTTAGTGGATGAAGTCATTGCTATTGAAAGTGATACAGCTATTGAATGGGCACGCAAAACAGCAACCCATGACGGTATTCTGGTGGGTATTTCAAGTGGTGCAGCCATGGCAGCCGCAGCTCAATTGGCAGCACGTCCTGAAAATGCCGGTAAAAACATTGTGGTAATTTTACCGGATGCCGGTGAGCGCTATTTATCTTCAGTATTGTTTGAAGATATTTCAGCAGATTAATTGCTCACACGTTAAGGTTTGACTTAAATTTGAGGCAGTCAGGTTTAAGTCAAACCGTTTGAGTGATTTGCTTCTTTAGACCTCTTTCATCCATCCCTTTGATTTTTCTTACACAGACTTGAAATACATTTCAATTCTGCTTACGGAGAAAAATAAAAAGAGGGTGTCAACCATGATGAAAGCGGTCTGTTATGTTATTTTGATTTTTATTGATAGAATTTATTTTATAAGCTTCAGCCAAAGCTTATTCGTATGGCATGCTATTTCGGTATAAATGGACATTGGAAATAGCACTCAAAAGGCAGATGATGTATTGCCTCTACAAATTAAAGATTTAGGGATTTGAATCGGTGTTTGAGCTCGACTGTAAATTACTCAGCGTTTTTCTTTATATTTATAAATATAAAAGTGTTTCTGTCGCGGCTGAATATCTGGCCATGAGTCAGCCCACAGTCAGTAATATCCTGAATAAAATTCGTCAGCATTATAATGACCCGCTTTTCTTAAGAATCGGCAATGAAATGGTGCCGACTGAACTGTCGAAACAGCTGTTTCCACTGGTCAGTGAAGCCTTAAGTAAAGTTGAAATCATCAATAATTTCACCGTTGATTTTGACCAGACTACTTCACAGCAGAAATTTACTATTGCCATGACCGATGTGTCGCATTTGGTGTTATTGCCTAAAATTTCCCAATATTTAAAACAGCATGCTTCAAATATTCGTTTAAATGTTCGCGCCATTACTTCTGAAACCAGTTATCAAATGGCCAATGGAGAAATTGATCTGGCGATTGGTTTTTTACCCCATCTGGAAAATGGTTTTTATCAGCAAAAACTGTTTGAGCAATATTATGTGGTGATTGCATCCAAAAACCATCCGCGGCTGAGCGAAAACAGTCTAAGCACTGAACAATATATCAATGAACCCCATATCGATATTGATGCCGGAATGGGGCATTATCATATTGAAAATGAATTGTTAAATTTAGAACTGAAACGTAATATCTTGATGCGCTTGCCCAGTTATCTGGGCGTTGGGCTAGTGGTACAGGAAACCGATGCAATTGCGACCGTACCTTATTATTTAAGTGAAGTGTTATTGTCGCGCGGCAATTTACAGATCTTTGATGCACCGATTACTTTCCCCACCTATGCAGTCAAGCAATATTGGCATATGTCCTGCCATCACAAGACCAGCCATCAATGGCTGCGGCAGATGTGTTATGAATTGTTCTCGAAAATGAATGACCTGGATGACCCTATGCATAAAATCATTCATCAATAATTGATTTATTGAAACCCGGACATCAAGAAATTTTATCCGGGGTCATTAAGGCCTGGTTAATATACAGTTTAATCAGGCGTTCACGTGAACCAATGGCTTTCTGGTAATGGGTTGAATTGAGCAACAAGGAAGCACCATAGGTGACCGTCCAGATATAAGACAAATAGTCGCGAATCGACATGGCACTATTGAAGGATTTTAGATATTCGTCGGTCATGTCCTTAATTTCAATAATCCGCTCTTCACGTACCCGATAAAGCTGTTCAAATAATTCTTTCAGCTTGCGTTCATTATTGGTTAAGCGTTCTTCAATCACATGCAATAAAATGGTCCGGTTGGAATTTAACATGTTGTAGAGCATGTACTGTGAAACATAGGTTTTAATATTATTTTTATATTTTTTTGAAATTTCCAATAATCTTTTTTCATTCAAGATGATCAGTTCTAAATAGAGCTGATTCTTGCTTTTAAAATGTTTATAAATGGTCCCTTTGGCAATATCCAGCTCACACGCAAGTTCTGCCAGGGTAATGTCCTGATTATTATCCAGCAACAGTGTTTCTGCCATGGCTAAAATTTTCTCTTTGCGTAATTGAAAATTTTGTTGGCGTACCGTATTCATCGCAAGTCCCAGAAAGACATAAAAAAAGCCAATTTAAAATATACCGATATCAAGCCTATGACAACCCAACTAATGTCTGATATGAGCTAAAAACAAAGCACTGCTTTGTTTTTAGCATAAGAAAATAAAAAGCACTTTTTTGTTTTAATGCAAGAGAGGCAATATAAACTGATGGTTAACGAAGCACATTAAATCAGCTTAGATTTGCAATTGCATAGCACAAAATAAAAGTCAATCAGTGAGAACCTGAGAGGTCAATAATCATCAATAAAATTCCAATTACCGCATAATTATTTTATTGTCTTTTTGCGTTGAAAAAAGGGATTAACCCATAAAACGCAAAGAGCAGATATGCTGATTTAACCGTATTTCATTCACATATTTAAGCTTAGGCTTGATGGTGAGTGGTTCAGTTTAAAGTGATTTACAGAAACCATGTTTTATTCGTTGCTCATAATAGTAATGATGAAATGATTCTGAGCACTCGAGCTGATGAGTAAAGTTTTTAAACCTGATTCTCGCTACATTCATTTTTTTCTTCATGGATGTTGCAAACTGCGCGAATGGTCAAATTTTACTTAGAGAGATGTATGTGAGAATAAATCCGTTATTTCAGTATAGGTTCTTACAACTTTAAAAAGCACTTCACTATTTTTAATGCGAAGTCTTCACATAAGGAAAGCAATATGCCTATTTATAACGCACCCCTTAAAGACATGGAATTTATTTTAAATGATGTATTTAAGGCAGATGAATTCTGGCAGGGTAATGAAAACCTCGCTCATTTAGATATGGCAACGGCGAATGCGATTTTAGAGGAAATGGCCAAGTTTTCTAAAAACGTCATCCTTGATCTAAACCGCAGCAGTGATGAAGAAGGCGGCGCACAGTTTAATAATGGCGTGGTGACTACACCTAAAGGTTTTAAAGAAGCATTTAAACAGTTTGCCGAAGGTGGCTGGGTAGGTCTGGGGGCACCTGAAGAATGGGGCGGTCAGGGCATGCCTAAAATGCTGACGGTACTGGCTGATGAAATGATCTGGAGTACGAACCCCTCATTTATGCTCTACCCATTACTGACTGTGGGTGCAGGTATGGCGATTAATGACCGTGCTTCCCAAGAACAAAAAGAGACTTATCTACCAAAATTCTACACTGGTGAATGGTCAGGTACCATGTGTCTGACAGAACCGCATTCTGGTACAGATCTCGGACTGATCAAAACCAAAGCAGAACCGAATGAAGATGGCTCTTTCAATATTACCGGTACAAAAATCTTTATTACCAGTGGTGAACACGACCTGTCTGAAAACATCATTCACCTAGTTCTGGCAAAAACACCCAATGCACCAGCTGGCTCACGTGGTATTTCCTTATTCATCGTGCCGAAATTCCATGTCAATGCAGATGGATCGGTGGGTGAACGTAATGCCGTATCTGCCGGTTCTATCGAACATAAGATGGGGATTAAGGGATCTGCGACTTGCGTGATGAACTTTGATGGTGCCAAAGGTTATATCGTGGGTAAGGAAAATGAAGGTCTGGCGGCCATGTTCGTGATGATGAACTACGAACGCTTATCTATGGGGATCCAAGGGATTGGCGCGGCTGAGTTTGCCTACCAGAATGCTGCACAATATGCCACAGACCGTTTGCAGGGCCGTTCGGCAACCGGTGCAAAAGCGCCTGAAAAACCAGCCGATTCTATTTTAGTGCATGGCGATGTGCGTCGTATGTTGCTGAATGCTCGTGCCAACAATGAAGCATCACGTGCTTTTGCGGTTTATGTGGGACAACAGCTCGACATTACCAAATACTCCACCGATGCAGAAGCAGTACGTAAAGCGAATGACCGTGTTGCATTGCTTACCCCAATTGCAAAAGCTTATCTAACCGACAAGGCACTTGATTCAAGCCTGGAAGCACAAATGGTGTTTGGTGGTCACGGTTATATTCGTGAATGGGGCATGGAACAATGTATTCGTGACTTGCGTATTTCCCAAATTTACGAAGGCACCAACGGCGTTCAGGCGATTGACCTGATTGGCCGTAAGACCATCAAATGCGGTGGTGCATACCTTGCTGAATACATTGTGGAAATTCGTGAGTTTGCACAAGCTTTAGATGATGCCTTGCCAATTAAAGCCGCTACATTAAATGTGTGTACACAGGTTGAAGACATTACCGCTTTCATTGTGGATCAGGCAAAAACGGCGCCAGAGTTATCTAATGCTGTAGCAGTGGATTACTTGCATGTAGTGGGATTACTCAGTTTTGTCTATATGTATGCGCGTATTAGCCAGGCCGCTCAACCAAAAGCGGAAGCGTTCTTCCAGAACAAACTGGTGTTAGCGCAGTATTATGTAGCCAAAGTTTTACCTGACCTGGCTGCACGTGTACAACGTATTCAAGCCGGTCCCGATGTAGTGATGCAGTTACCAGAGGAATACTTTACTGCCCAATCTTAAGTTTGGCACGATGCTTTAATACAGGGTTTAATAAAGATGGAAATGACATGAGCTGAAGGTATAGCTCATGTCACACAACAAGATTGATAAATTAGGATGGAAAAAATGATTGTTATTGTAAATGGTGTTCGTACAGCAATGGGTGGCTTCCAAGGAGCACTGTCTCCATGTACAGCACCAGATTTAGGTGCAGCAGCTATTAAAGAAGCTATAGCGCGTTCGGGCTTGCAACCCACAGATATTAATGAAGTAATTTTTGGCTGTGTACTTCCGGCCGGTTTAAAACAGGGTCCGGCACGCCAAGCCATGCGTCAGGCAGGTTTACCTGACAGTACGGGTGCAACTACTATTAATAAAATTTGTGGTTCAGGCATGAAAGCGGTGATGCAGGCTGCTGATGCTATTAAAGCCGGTTCTGCTGAAATTGTAGTTGCAGGCGGTATGGAATCGATGAGTAATGCACCATATCTACTGGACAAGGCGCGTTCCGGTTATCGTATGGGACATGGCAAAATCACCGATCATATGTTTCAGGAAGGTCTGGAAGATGCTGAAACCGGTCTTTCTATGGGTATTCTTGCACAAGAAATGGCAGATAAAAAAGGTTATACCCGCGAACAGCAAGATGCCTTTGCAATCAGCTCGTTGAATAAAGCGGTCACTGCCATCAACAATGGTTATTTTAAAGAAGAAATCGTGCCTGTAACCGTGTCTTCACGTAAAGGTGATGTAGTTGTTGAGCAAGACGAACAACCGCTGAATGCCAAGGCCGATAAAATTCCAACTTTACGTCCTGCATTTAAAAAAGATGGCACCATTACTGCCGCCAATTCCAGTTCGATTTCAGATGGTGCATCGGCTTTAGTGCTGACTTCAGAGGAAATTGCGGCGCAACGGGGCTTAAAACCACTGGCAAAAATTGTCGCTTATGGCTCCAACTCACAACATCCTACAGAATTCAGTATTGCACCAGTCGGTGCGATTGAAAAAGTATTGAAAAAAGCCGGCTGGAATGCTCAGGAGGTTGATCTTTGGGAAATCAATGAAGCATTTGCCATGGTGGCGATGGCTGCGATAGATGCGTTCAATCTGGATGAAGCAAAAGTGAATATCAATGGTGGTGCTTGTGCATTGGGTCATCCACTCGGTTCATCAGGTTCACGTATTATCGTGACTTTAGTACATGCCCTAAAACGTACCGGTGGTAAAAAAGGCATTGCCAGTTTATGTATTGGTGGTGGTGAAGCAACTGCTGTTGCAGTCGAGCTGATCTAAAAAGTCTCTATCAGCGTAGAGCGATAAGTAACGAATTAGAATTTAATAAGCAATAACAACCACCATTCCAGCACGCCGGGATGGTGAAAAACAATATGTTTATTTTTGAGATTTTTATTATGAATGGTTTAGATCGCATTCGCTTAGTCTCCCTTCGCGACAAAGTTATGTCTGCTGAACAAGCGATTAAATTGATTCAAGACGGTGCTGTAGTCGGTTTAAGTGGTTTTGGTGGTGCAGGTGAGGCAAAAGCAGTACCGTTGGCGCTGGCTGAACATGCCAAAGAGCATCCCTTGAAAATTACCCTGGCGACAGGTGCCAGCCTGGGCAATAAAATTGATGGCCGTTTAAATGAAGCTCATGCAATTGAGCGCCGTTATCCTTATCAGGCTGATCCCGGTCTGCGTAAATCCATCAATGCTGGTGAGGTGATGTATATCGATCAGCATTTGTCTGAAATGGCCGATAACATCCGTCATCACAACTTGCCGTCGATTAATGTCGCGGTGATTGCAGCAACGGCGATTACTGAAGATGGGCAGATTATTCCAACCGGTTCATGCGGTAACTCGGCCAACTTTGTGGAAATGGCAGATCATGTGATTGTCGAAATTGACAATACCATTAATCCGGTGCTGGAAGGCGTACATGACATTTATGTACCGAAAGCCCGTCCGAACCGCGCACCGATTCCGTTGATTCATGTGGGTGACCGGATTGGTACCGTAGGAATTCAGGTCAGTCCGGAAAAAATTTCAGCGATTGTGCTGAATGACATTCCTGATACCTCTTTTAACATGGATGAACCGGATGAGGATACTTTGGCTATTGCCAAACATCTGATTCAGTTCTTTGAAGGCGAAGTGGCAGCTGGACGTTTACCGGAAAATCTGGGCCCATTACAGTCTGGAGTCGGTTCGATTGCCAATGCGGTTTTTTCAGGTTTTGAACATTCCAATTTTCATGACTTGGAAATGTATTCGGAAGTGTTACAGGACTGTACCTTTGAGTTGATTGATTCAGGTAAAATGACCTTTGCTTCAGGTTGTTCAATGACCTTGTCAGATTCTTGTGCACAACATGTGATGCAGAATTTTGAACAATACAAAGACAAGATTGTGCTGCGTCCGCAGGAAATTTCCAATAATCCTGAAATCATTCGCCGTTTGGGGATTATTGCCATCAATACCGCACTGGAGTTTGATATTTACGGAAACGTCAATTCTACCCATGTCACCGGCACTAAAATGATGAATGGTATCGGTGGTTCAGGTGATTTTACCCGGCATGCCCATATAGCAATTTTTGTGACCAAATCGGTCGCCAAAGGTGGGGCTATTTCATCTGTAGTTCCAATGGTTAGCCATACTGACCATACCGATCATGATGTTGATATTTTGGTGACAGAAAACGGTCTGGCAGATTTACGCGGTCTGGCTCCGCGTGAGCGTGCCCGCAAGATTATCGATTTATGTGCGCATCCTGATTATCGCGATGAACTGAATGATTATTTTGAACGTGCTTGCCAGCATGGTGGACAAACCCCACATCTTCTTGAAGAAGCCTTGTCTTGGCATGCAACATTTGAAGAGACTGGAAACATGCATAAAACTGCATAAAGATAGCTAAATGTATAAAACAAAACCCATCTTATGATGGGTTTTTTAATTTCTAATCTAATTCTAAATTAAGTTTTTATGAATGAAATGTGGAGAGAGTTTTCAAAAAAATGACGAAGACAAGACAGACTCATTACGGCTGAAACGCTTTGCCTACAAGATCTCGCTTAACCCTCAGAGGGTTCTTTTTATAATGACCGCGTCGTAACATTCAAGGTCTTAAGTTTTGAGATATCTTCAATATTTTTCAGGAATCTCATTAGCACTGTTGTTAACTGCTTGTACTACTGAAGCACCGGATTATCAGGGGAACTGGAAAAACACCCTGGAAAATCCAAAACTGGAAAATATCCTAGTCATTTCCAAGAATGGTGACAATTATTTCATTACCAATACTATTAAAGATAAAGCGACGGGTAAAACTGAAAAGAAAAATCCTGTACCTGCCTCAGTGGGCAAGAATGGTTTTCTTGAGGTCAATGCTGGTGCGGCTATGGTTGATTTTGCGATTGATGAGAAAACCGGCAATCTGGTGGGTTCAGGCTCGGTCTATAAGAAAGCAAAATAATCATATACACCTACGTCTACAGAAGATGTCATGAATATGAATGATTCATGACATTTTTTAGCTGAAAAAAATTAATAAGGCTTCAAAATCTTTAATGAAATATTCTACGTTCGCTCGAATTTCATCTATTTCATGCGCTGAATACTGATCAACGATGGCAATAACAATGATGCCTATGTTATTGAGAAAGGGGAAACGGTGAAAAACAGGGCAGGTGCTGTAATATACTTATAGCCATCACTGGGAGAAAAATGGCATTGTCTTGAGGGTAACCGTTTAATCCAACATTTTACAATTACAGATTTTTGGCCAAACCATCGTCAAAATTACCGTGTGACCTTTAATGAACCGGATCAGGTCAAAAATTTGTAAGACCAAAAACTAAGGGAACAATTTGGTGCAACAGCCTAATACCAAGATATGAACATTGAGTTCAAAAACGGGTTGATTCTACTAAAATGTCTCATCTTTTTATCTGGGATTTTTTATTTTTCAGAAATCATTCATTTTATTTTTTGGCATAGTTCCTGCTGTATTTAAATCACCATATTTATAGAGGAGAGCCATTCATTTGATCACTCAACAACAAGTATCGGTTAATTCAGTATGTATAAAAAACTGTACATACACTATAAAATAAAAGACATCAATAACTAAACCAAACTTAGTTTAAAGCAAGTTTCAAACGGCCCCGAGTGAGTTACAAGGGGCTTCTTTTTGCCTATATCTCATTTTTATTCTTATTTATCTCAAGAATCTGAAAACCTTTCCAGCTGAATGTAACAGAATTGGTCTTCGTTAATTCTTTTGATCATTGCTAACAGCTTTTATTATGCAAATGTATAAAATCAGTTAGATAGGATATTAAAACTGGAAAATATAATTAATCTTGAACAGAAGTTAAGCACAAAATTAGAGAGTTTATTTATTAGGTCTATTGCAGGAGAATAATGATGACAGATAATCAAGATCGTGAAAAATTATGGGAACTGATTAAAGAGATACGATTTTCAATGATCAGTCATAGTACTGAATCCCAGGAAATCCATGCACAACCCATGACTATGCTTAATTCTGAACGCATGAATGAAAGCCAGAACCTTTACTTTATTTTGAAAAATACCAATGATCTGGTGAATGCGATTGAATCTGGACGTAATCAGATTGGATTGTCCTTCGCTAAACCTTCAGATAGCATTTATGTGTCAATTAGTGCACATGCACATATCAGTACAAACTCAGCCCTGATTGATGAACTGTGGAACTCATCGGCTGAAAACTGGTTCGAAGGAAGAGATGATCCGAGTGTACGGGTTCTGGTTGCGGAAGCCGTCAGTGCCGAGTATTGGAATGTCACAGACAATAAAATGACCCAACTGTTTAAGGTGATGAAAGGAAGTCTTACCGGTAAAACGGATGAGCCCCATGCAGAGCATAAAAAAATGAATCTGTAGAAGGTTAAGATTGTCTCATTGAAGATCATTATTCTAAAAATAAATAAAATCTTGAAGTTTAAAAACCGGCTCTGTAGCGTAAAACTATAGGGCTTTTTTATCGGGTCATCGAGATAGTTGAATGATCATTTTACTTTTCAAAGGAAAGTTGAAATAGAGCCACTTCCTCATAAAAATGACTCGACAGGATTGCTGAAAAACGAACTAAAGCTAGCCTCATGCACTGAGGTAGAGGTCTGCTATGAAAT
>JAEAMG010000436.1_pt1 | contig 48296 bp, 26 predicted proteins | sample 8958741 | NCBI WGS metagenome assembly JAEAMG01 (sample SAMN16933256, study PRJNA681125) | bioreactor sludge metagenome | isolation source: anaerobic bioreactor treating anionic surfactant - SDBS | place: India: Bengaluru | collected 2019-02-28 | reverse complement strand
TAGGATTACGAAGGGCCGTGAGCCCTTTTATCTTAGTCGTAATCGTTATCCAACTTGAAGGTATCGACGAGTGACAAAGAAAGGCACACCGGCATGTCTCATCTAAGCCGACGCGGTTTCATGAAGAGCGCAGGAATCAACCTGCTCGCGGGCGAAGCGGCATTCGGAGCCTCATCCGATGCGCCGAGGAGCAAGGCGCCGTTCCACATCCTGTTCAGCAACGACACCACAAACATCGAGAGCTGTCCGGGCCCCATCAAGAAACGCGGAGAGCCTTTCACGGAGGCAAATCTGCGGGCCTCGGTCGCCGAAACCGCCGGCAAGGGGATCGACGTCCACCTGCTCCAGCCCGGGCTCGGCTGGGTGCCGTGGTGGCCGAGCGAGGTCGTGCCTATGAAGCAACACGTCGCCTGGCTCAAACGCCAAGGCGGCAAGCCCAACGTCTTCGAGACGTATGTGCTCAACGGCGGGGACATGGTGCGCGTCTTCATCGACGCATGCCGAGCGTGCGGCGAGGCGCCTTTCATCTCAATCCGGCTGAACGACGCGCATCACATCTACCGCGGCGGACGCGCCAAACCCGAAGAGCGCGAGAAGGCGCTGTCGGAGTTCCAGTTCTTCGCCGACCACCCCGACTACCGCATCGGCCCCGACGCCGAAGGCGACGAGCGCATGCAGTACATGCTCGACTGGGGCCGCCACGAGGTGCGCGACTACAAGCTGAAGCTGCTGGAGGAGCTGTGCCGCAACTATGATTTCGAAGGGCTGGAGCTCGACTTCATGCGGCACTGGATCTTCTTCAGCCTCAAGAGGACCACCGCCGAGCAACGGCGGGCCATCCAGACCGGGTTCGTGCGGAAGGTGCGGCACATGCTGGACCAGACGAGCAAACCCGGAAAGCGCCGCTGGCTCTGCGTCCGCGTGCCCTCCTATCCCGAGACCTACGACGCGACGGGGATCGATCTTCCGGCCTTCGCACAGGCCGGCGTGGACATGGTGAACGCCAGCAGCCACTACTTCACCGACTGCCAACTGGAACTCGACGCGATGCGCCGACAACTTCCAAACCCTGTCGCACTTTACGCGGAGGTCCACTACGTTTCCGCCACCGCTCAAAAAATCAGCGACCCAAACGGCAAGCTTGACCTCAACGCCAATCGCCGCACCACCGTAGAGCAGTTCAACACGGTGGCCTATCAGGCTTATGCACGTGGCGCGGACGGCATCAGCGCCTTCAACTTCCAGTACTATCGCGGCACTTACAATCCGACCGACGTCTACGGGGAGCCAGCCGAGCCGCCGTACAACGTGTTCAAACGGCTAGCCGATCCGGCGTGGCTGGCGCAACAGCCACAGCACTACTTTATCGGCCTGGGCCAAGGACATCCCCAAAAAACGGGAAGGCCTTTTCAAGATGCGGTCAAGCCGGGGACCGTCGTGAGCCAATCGCTGTTCCTGGTTCCGCCCTCAGGCGGATGGCGGCAGGCGGGGCGGCTGCGCATTCAGGCGCGCACGCCGCAGCAGGCCAGTCCCTGGCAGGCCAAGATCAACGGCACGCCACTCGAGCCGACGGCGGACGTTTCCGAGCCCTACGCGAATCCTTATCCGGTTGGCCTCGGCAAGCCCGAGGACTACAAGGCGTGGACGGTGCCGACAGCCCTCCTCAAAGCAGGGACCAATCGGATTGAGCTCGAGTTGACGTCAGGGAAGCCCGTGCAGATCACGTTCCTCGACTTATCCCTAAGGTGAGGCGCGATAGGCGAGTTAAGAGAGTTGAGGACGGAGGACGGCAGCATGAACCTGTTGGGCATATGAATGGGTGCATGGACACGCATGCGATAGCACGTGCTCCGGAAGCGCGGCGCTAAAGTTGCCGTCGCGTATCTGACACGGTTTTGTTATCGTACAGCGAGATCATTTTATTGGGGGATATCGAATGAGAACCATGTCACATGTTTCGACGGCAGTCCTTTTGTTAACGGCAGTTGTGGTGGCGCGTGGACAGCAGACCCCTGCCAACGCTTGGCAAGCGGATGCGGAGAGGCTGAAAAAAGAGCCGGGGCTGACACGCTTCTATTCCTTTAAAAACGCCGATGCCGTCCAGCCTAACCTGGCTGGCACGGCGGCAGCGATGACCTACCGTCCCGACAAAGGAGCCTCTCTCACAACCGAAACCGGACGCGTCGCAGGCATGACCGCGGTGGTCCTGGACGGCGGGTGCTTTGAGGCGCCGGCTCTGGCCTTGCCGACCAACGCTTTCACCTTAGCACTGTGGATCCGCCCCATCGGAATGGGTTCGAAAACCGGCAACAGCGGCAGCGTCAACGGCATGATCGCATCCAGCGGCAGCGGCTACAACGACGGGTGGCGCCTGGCCGTGTATGACTGGAAGACGCGTCAGCCGACGCTGGACATCGGCAAAGAGAAAGGCGCTTTCTCCGTCCGCGCGAACGACGCGCTGAGCGCGGGTTTCTGGAATCACCTGGCCGCAACCTGGGACGGCACGCGGGTACGCCTCTATGTGAACGGCATGCTCTCGGCCGAAAAACCGTATGACGGCGCGATGGCCACGCCCAAGGCCGCGCTGAAGGTCGGGTTCTCGGGCTACGGCGTGGGCTCACTCAAGATGGGGATCGATGAACTGGCCGTGTTGGACCGCGCTCTGCCCTCGGAGGAGATCGCGGCACTGTCGCTAGTGGGCGTGCCGTTGGCCGGAGCGCTCAAACCACGGGTTCACAACCTGCAAGAGGCCTGCACAGGTCGGGATCAGAAACCCGACTTCCAGGCAGTTCTCCAAGCCTTATGTTCCGCCTCCGACCTACCCGCCGTCTGGAAGCTCTGGGCCGAGCTGAGCACTGCGCGTTTTACCGCGACGGCTGAGACATTCGTGACGCTCTTCGAAAATCCGGCCGTTCCGGCCCACCTGCGCGGCCAAGCCATGGAGTTTCTCGTGCAGGCCAGCCGCAAAGGCGCGGAACTGCCCAGCCGCATACTGGTCAAGCTCCCTGAGTTCATGGAACTCGACGCTGATGAGCAGCGTCAGTTTGCCCTTTCACTTGCGGACGCTTATACGCGGGAGAAAAATAGTGATGCCGCCACAGACGTGTTCAAGCAGTTGCTCACGTTCGGCGACGCCGCTCCCCTCGACCGTGCGGAGGTGCATCAGCGCTACGCGCAAACGCTGCGGCAGGCGGGGCGTCTCGAAGCCGCCCGCGAACAGTATGCGCTGCTGATGAATGAAACACGCCTGCCGCCCCATGTCCGCGGCACCGCCGCTCTGGCAATCGCGCAAACGTGGCGACAGGAGAACCGGTTGACCGAGGCAGCCGCCGCGTTCCAGACCGCGGCAGGCATGACCAACCAGGTGCCGCACCTCCGCCTCGAGGCCGAGGCCTGCGCGGCCGAATGCGCAAACCTGCTTGCGGGCAAGCCGGCGCGTGACCCTGAAGCCAACCGCCAGCGGCTACGCCCACTGTCCGAACCGGCGATCACCTACTTTGTCGCTCCGAAGGGTAACGATGACAACCCCGGCAACCTCGAAAAGCCCTTCGCCACCCTGGAACGCGCCCGCGACGCCATCCGCGCGCAGAAAAACAACGGGGTCCTGCCTCCCGGCGGCGTCACGGTCTATCTGCGAGGCGGCACCTACACGGTCACCAATACCTTTACCTTGACGGACATCGATTCCGGCAACGTCGGCGCGCCGGTGGTCTACCGCGCGTGGCAGGACGAAAAACCCGTTTTCAGCGGCGGTTTCCGCGTACGGGGATTTAAAAAGGTCAAAGACCCCTCCATCCTTGCGCGGCTGCCCCCCGAAGCCCGCGGCAAAGTCCGCGTGGCCGATCTCAAGGCGCAGGGATACACCTCGTTCGACGCCCAGAAGAGCTACGGCTACGGAATCAACAACACGACGATGCGCGAGCTGTTTCAGGACGGCCAGCCGCTGCAGGTGGCCCGCTGGCCGAACGCGGGCTCCGTCAAAACCGGCGAGGTTCTTGACCCCACCAACCGCGTTTTCACCTTCACCTCCGACCGCCTGGCCCGCTGGACACACGCCGCGGACCCGATGGCCAACGGCTACTGGTACCACCTCTGGGCGGTGTGCGCGATCCCAATCACGTTGAACGCCTCGGCCGGAACCGTGACGCTGAAGGAGCGCCCCGGCGGCTACGGCATCCGCGCCGACCACCCCTTCTACGTGCTGAATCTCCTTGAGGAGATTGACCAGCCGGGCGAATGGTATCTCGACCGCGAGAACGGACTGTTATATGTCTGGCCGGTGAAGCACCCGTGGTTCAGTAAGCTGGTGCTGTCGCGCTGGGACAAGCCCTTTATCGAGGCCAACAAGGTGCAGGAGGTGGCCTTCCAAGGGCTGACCTTCGAGTACGGACAACAACACGGACTCGTGCTGAACGAGTGTGTCAACGCCACCGTCGCCGGCTGCGTGATCCGGTGCCTTGGAGGAACGGCCCTCACGGCCCTGCAGGGTGCGAACCTCAAGATTTACGGGAACATCCTGCACACGCTGGGCCACACCGGCATGCGTGTCAGCGGCGGCAACCGCAAAAACCTCACCTCCGGACAGGTCGTCATTGAAAACAACGAGGTTCATCATTTCGGGCGCTGCTCACGCACCTACAACCCCGCCGTGCTGCTGGAGGGCTGCGGCGCCCGCGTGGCGCACAACCATTTCCACCATGCGCCGTCGAGCGCGATGCGCATCGAAGGCAACGATCATCTGGTCGAGTTCAACGATGTGCACCATGTGGTGCAGGAGTCCGACGACCAAGGCGCCATCGACATGTGGGGCAACCCCTCCTACCGCGGCGTGGTGATCCGCTTCAACCGCTGGCAGGACATCGGCGGCGGCGATTTCCCTTGCGGCCAGGCGGGAATTCGCTTCGACGACGCGATCAGCGGCATGCTAGTGTACGGGAACTTCTTTGAGCGCACCTCCAACGGGAACTTCGGCGGCGTGCAGATCCATGGCGGCCAGATGAACATCATCGACAACAACGTGTTCACCGGCTGCCGTTACGGCGTGAGCTTCTCGGCGTGGCAAAAAGAGCGCTGGGAAGAGTATCTGCAGCGCGCCCACGTACAGCAATTGATGTTCTCGGACGTAAACATCCGAGTTCCCCCCTATAGCCAGCGCTATCCCGAGTTGGCCGAGCTCGGCAGCAAAGCCAACATCAACAGCCTTTGGCGAAATGTCTTTGCGGGTGCCGAGCAAGCGTTCTACAAAAAACCTAAAGGGACTGACTTGTGGGACAATCAGATGTTCGCAAAGATGCCCGACCTGAACGCGCTCGCCGCGCAGTCGCCATTCCGGCCGCTTCCTCTCAATGAAGTCGGACTCTACGCCGATCCGGCACGGGCACGGGAGTAAACACCGGAAACAACCCGTGAGCGCACAAGCGTCCCTGATCCGGTTCATGACGTTAAGGCTCTGCATTTGACCGCCACGGGAATTCGATTGCTAATCCCGCTCAGAACGAGGAACATATACCGCGTTCCCGCATGAGGTGTTTTTCACCTTAACCGGGGATCACATTTATCAGACCGCCTGAACGTTTTCGATTTCCGAAGCGACTCAGCGGGAGTGTAAGGGCGTTAAGTGAGAAAGGGTTTCTTTTGATATGAGGAGAACAGATTGTGTGATCTTTTCCGCCGCGATGATGCTGGTATTGTCGGGATACCGGAGTGTAGCCACAGCGGCATCGCCTCTTCAGCCGACAGCGACGGACGGCAAGGTGTCAGGTGTGGCGGCCTCGGGAGCGGGGGCTGCGCTGCAACCGACACGATTACCCGTGACGAACAACGACCCGCGCCCAGCAGATCCCACGCCTCGGCAGCAACATGCGATGATCGTGTCGGCCATCCCGGAACCCGTGCGCGTCCTGGTGCGGACAGTTGCGGACGGAAAAGATGCCGCGCAGGTGGCGATTCTCTTTGCCGACGGCGTGCGAGGCGCCTTGGCGAAAACCCGGTACAGCCCGGCGGAAGATGGGCCAGCCGAAATCGTCGTCAACCTTGGCCTAACCTGTAGGCCGACAACGGAGCAAACAGGTGCCGGGTATACGAGTGAATGCGACGCCTCGCTGGTGCGGTCACCAGACCTCGTCGACTTTGTGGCGCAAGCGAGGAAGGACGTGGTGGCCAGCAACCGGTTTGATGTCACGGAAACTTCCGGCCAAGGAACGGAGAATACCCTGAAGAATCTCGCCGGCAAGATGAACAGCAAGGTCTCGCTGTGGCTGACTGACACCTGTGAGATAATCGGCGGCAGCCTGGAGGTCCTCGTTGTGACCCTTTCCAATGCGCGATATGTCGACACGCGCTCGGATTATCCGACTCATTTTGTGCAACGGCTACGCGGGCTGGGCGGCGTATTCGACTGTAAACTTCTTGCCTCTGATCCCCGCAACGGGACGTTGCAGGCGCGGATCGTCTATGACAAGACCGCGTTTTCTGACGGCTTCGTCAACCGGCTGTATAAACTGCCCGATTTGAACCTTCGCCGATAAGCGGGGCGATCTCCTTGTAGCGGAAGCAATCCGCCACGTGGTCATTCACCATGCCTACCGCCTGCATGAAGGCATAGCAGATGGTTGAGCCCACAAAACTGAAGCCCCTCTTCTTCAGGTCTTTGCTCATCTGGTCGGACTCCTTTGTCTTCGCTGGAAGATCCGCCATTCGCTTCCACGTGTTCTGCAGAGGGAGCCCCTGAACATAGCCCCACAGAAACGAGTCCAAGGTCCCATATTCCTCCCGAATGGACAGGACGCCGCGCGCATTCTTGACGGCGGCCTCTATTTTGAGGCGATTCCGCACAATGCCGGGGTCAAGGAGCAAACGGGTGATGTCGTGCGGGCCATACCTGGCGATGCGCTCGAAGTCGAAGTCGTCAAAAGCCTTCCGGTAATTTCCTCTCTTCTTCAATATCGTCAGCCAACTCAGCCCAGCCTGGGCCCCTTCCAGAACGAGGAATTCAAAAAGGCGCCTGTCATCATGAACCGGCACGCCCCATTCGTCATCGTGGTATGACACGTAGAGCGGATCGTTACCACACCATTCGCATCTTTTTTTCATCTCTGACCTTTGCCAGCCTTCGAGCCGTTCGAACGCGCGTCAGCGCGTTCACGGTCAAAGACATAGAAGTGCCTATCTTAAAATCACGCAGGAGGAACCGCATCTTTGTTTCGATGCCGTTCGCCACCATCAAGAGTCAGGTTCGGTAAGTCTGCGCGCCGCCACTTGAATCCTCCGGTTCACCCTTGTCGTTGATCAGGCCGGCTTCTTCCATCGCTTTCTTTGCGCATTCCGGGCAGTAGCCATGCGAGAAGCGGGTGTTTGAATGCTGGCCAATATAGACCTCCATGTTTTGCCAGACCCCGCCCTCGTTGCGGATCTTCTTGCACTGTGCGCAGACGGGAAGAAAAGTTTCCAGGACCTTGACCTCCGACAGTGCTCGCCGCAAAGCCTCAGCCGTGTCGCGTTCCCGTCCGAGCGCTTGGTACACACTGGACACCGACCATCCTATCGCCAGGAAGGAGACCAGACGGATGATCATATTCCACACTGCGAAAACGACAGAGGAGTACGCGTGGCCCGACTGCAGGTCCGCGCCGAACCAGACCATGGCGCAGAGAACGGCCGTCGCCACTGCCGACGGAAAGCCAAAAAACCGGGCGGCAGAAAAGACCGGCAGAAAATAGAACACGAAAAAGTTCAATTCGTAACCCGTCACCCAGTCCACCCAGCCGAGGGCAAGCACGCATCCGACCACCATTGCGGCCAGCAACCAAGACGGTAACGGTTTACTCATGGTCCTCTTTCTTTCGACCTAACGTTCAGCCGAACCGACAGCCCTTGCAGGCATTCCGGTCAACCTTGGATTCAGATTTTCACATTCGCGCTTGAATATCAAGCCAGATTCGCTCCATTCTCAGCGACGAAACCTTTGGGACATCACGGAGCGATTTGCTACTATTCGGTCGTTCCACGTCGTTGGGCACATGTCAAGAAATGGGGGGAACCATGAATCATGCCTATCGTATCGGTCTTTTCGTCATCCTGTCGGGAATAACCTGTCTAGCGGAAGAGCCGACACTCACACTTCTTCCGCAACAGCCTAAAGAAGACCGGCCGCTGGCCGAACGCTTCGCGGAGCCGCCGCCATCAGCACGGATCCTGCGAATCCTTCATTCGCAGCGGGATAAGCCCGAAGAGCAGGACAAACAGTTGCAGCAGCTGGCGGCACAGGGCTTCGGCGGCTTCGCGGGCAACGTGTCCTTCGACGGGTATGTGGACGACGAGACCAAGTGGCCCGCCTTCCTGCGCGGGGTTCACATGGCCAAGGCGTCCGGCATGTCGCTCTGGCTCTACGACGAGTGCGGGTATCCTTCTGGCAGCGCCCGTGACCTTACCCTGCGCGGCCATCCCGAATGGGCCGCACGCGGACTGCTGATCGCGGAAACGAACGTCTGCGGCGGACCGGTCTCGCTGTCGCTGCCGCCCGGCAAGCTGGTGCTGGCCGCCGCCCTGCCGCGCCGCGACGGCGTTATCGCGCTGAAGGACATGCAGGACCTCGCGCCTTCGGTGGTCATGGGACAGCTATCGTGGCAAGCCCCCCAAGGCGAGTGGTATGTGGTGGTGATGACCGACGACCTGATCTACGAGGGCACCCACGCGGCGGTCAGCCTCGCTTTCAAGAAGCCTTATATTAACCTGCTGATGCAGGAGCCCACCGCGCGGTTCCTGGAAGTGAACCACGACCGCTATGCGGAGAAACTGGGCAAAGACCTCGGACGCTATTTTACGGCCACGTTCACCGACGAGCCCTCGCTGATGAGCCTTTGGATGCGGCCCATGCCCTACCGCGTCCTGCCGTGGTCGGAATCGCTGGCGGCGGAGTTCCGCACGCGCAGCGGCAACGACCTGCGGCCTCTGCTTCCCGCGCTGGTGGCCGAAGCCGGACCGCGCGGCGCCAAGGCGCGTTACGATTTCTGGAACACGGTGGCGGAGCTGGTCTCGAAGAACTTCTTCGGACAGATCCAGACGTGGTGCCACAAACACAAACTCGCCTCGGGCGGCCACCTGCTGATGGAGGAGGGTCTGGTCGGCCACGTGCCGCTTTACGGCGACTTCTTCCGCTGCGCGCGCCTTTTGGACGCGCCGAGCATCGACTGCCTCACCAGCCTGCCGGCGCAGGTGCCGTGGACCACCGCGCTGCTGCTCAGCAGCATCGCGGACTTGGAGGAGCGCCCCGTGACCATGTGCGAGGTTTCAGACCATAGCCAGCGCTATCGTCCGAAAGGCGACACCCGACCGATCCGCGTGGTGACGGAAGACGAGATCCGCGGGACCTGCAACCGGCTCATCTGGGGCGGCATGAGCACCCTGACCAGCTACTACGCCTTCAAAGATTTGAGCGACGAGCAGTTGCGCCGGCTCAACCAGCACATCGGACGCTGCCAAACCATGCTGGCGGGCGGGCATCGGGTGACCGACATCGCCGTGCTCTACCCGATCGAGAGCGTATGGCCCAAGTTTATCCCCGCCTGTCATGGCGCGACGGCTGAAGCGGCGGCGCGGCGAATCGAAAGCGCCTTCGACGGCGTGAGTTCCGTATTGTACGGTGCCAACCGGGACTTCACCTACGTGGACGCCCGCGCACTGTGCGACGCAAAAGCCAACGGCGATACGCTGAAGCACGGCGAACTAAACTGGCGCGTACTGGTGCTGCCCGAGACCGACACCCTGCCGCTCGACGCGTGGAAAAAAGTGGCGCGCTTCTGGCGCAAAGGCGGCGTCGTGATCGCCATCGGAGCCCTGCCTGCCAACAGCGAGGATGAGCTGCCTTCTCCGCGGGTGCAGGCCATCGCCCGCGAGTTGTTCGGGACCGGCGAGGCTCCCGGCGTGGTCACAAACAAGGCCGGCGGCATGAGCGTCGTATTGCCGACCGGCATGATGGGCCTTGTGCCGAGAATGATCGATTCGATCCTTGAACGTGACGCCGCGTGCGCAGATGTTAAATCGCCCGTCAGGATCACGCATCGCCACGTGGACGGCCACGACGTTTATTTCGCTATCAACGACGGCGACACGGACTGGAGCGGAGAGATCCGCTTCTGCGGACGTGGCGTGACCGAGCAGTGGAATCCGGTCACAGGCGCTATGACACCGCTCGCGGAGGGCACTCAGGTAACCGCTCAACTCGGCCCGTACGGAGCGATGCTCTTCCGGACGGAAAAGATCGACAAACCCAAGCGGTCAAGCGGAACTGGAGCTGACAGATTCTCTCTGAACTGCGAGCCGCTCCCCCCGCCGACCAGGCCGAAAATGAGTCCGGGGCAGTTTGTTCGCGCTGAGCTGGCAGGAGACGACGTGTCCGGCTGGTGCGCGGCAGCCACGCTGACCAAGGGCCAGGTGGACACCTTTCTCTTCATGGGCTTCAACTACGAGCAGCCTTTGGCGTTGGATGAAAGCGTGGGCTTGATGATCGATTCTTCCGTTCCGGAAGGTCAGCACACCCCGGCGGAGCTACTGGTGTTCATCCACACGAAAGACGGCAGCGACTATATCGCAGGGACTGGCCGCTATCTGAACACGCCCGGTCAAATCCGAGCCTACGCGATGTTCAGCCAGTTCAAGCCCTTCGGACAAGCCAAAGGCGCGCTCGAGCTAACGAAGGTCACCTCCATCCGCGTGGGCTGGGGCGGCTATTTCGGAACGGAAGGCGAAAAGATCACCGTGACCGTCAAACCTCCGCAGCGCTTCGTCTGCGGAGCGAAATAGTTTAAACAGGCGCTCTTTGGCGTTGCCTATTCAGCTCCGCCTCAGGAAACAGAGCGGAGGAAGGGGTCCGTTCGGGGATTACCGCTTGTTTCTCATCCGACCAGAACTCCTTTTCCCCACCCGGAGAAATCGCCGTTGACGCCCCTGTTCTACTTGGCAGTAAAGCGAACAGCGACAACGCCGTAGGCTGGCAGGTCGAGGCGCAACGGCGAAGCGCCGGAGAGCGCGATCGGTTCTAAGGTGAAGGCGTTGTCGGCGCATGCATCCGCAGGCCAGCCCACGACTTCAAACGTGGCAGGGGCGTTGGATGAGCTGATGAGAAACAGCCAGTGGTCGCCGTTGTACACAAGCTCCCGTGCGGTCCATGAGGCCATCTGCCGGTCTCGCTCGCGCCGCTCCTGTTCGCTCGTTGTACCGGACTCCATCGTGCCCCCGAGTTTGACAGCGGTCGTCGCGGCACCTTTCATCATTTTCACAGCGAGTTTCGCGGACGGCTCCCCTCCAAACAGAAAGACCTGCGCGAGGCCGAGCCGCCCGTTGAGCTCGCGCCCGCACTCCGCATAAGCATCGTACCAGAGGTGCCACGTCTTACCGACCTCCTTGCGCTTGAACAGCGACCAGAGACAAAGCCCCTTCGCGCCTTTGGCAAGACCGAGGTAGACATCGTGACGGACCCAATCGCGGATCTCCTTCTCCTCCCCAGGCTCGGGATCCTTACAGAGCTCCGGCATCACTATCGGGATGGCAAGGGGACGACCCGTGGTCCGGAGCGCGGATTCCTCCTGCTCGATACTCCAAGCCACCCATGCGCGGTCGCGTTTCTTGCCGCTGAGATTCACATAGCACCCTTTACCGACGACATCGACCCACTTGGCGATGGGGGCAAGTCCGCCGGCGTCGCGATGGTTCGGGTTGTAGTGATAAATCGGCCGTTGCAACGGATCGTTCGCACGGATGGCTTCGCAGACGATTTCGAGGTAGCGCATTTCATTTTTCCGCCAGCACCGCAACTCCTCCGGCAGCAACGCCCACCAGACGATCACCTTCAGCGGCGCAAGCTCGCGGACTTCCGCGGCAACGCTGGCACGAAGCGAAGACTCGTCGAGCACGTAGTTCTTTGCCGGGTCCTTGTTTGTGAAACTAACGCCATGCGAAATGTGAGCTACGACAGGCCAGCCGTTCGATGCGCACAGCTTCACGTAGGGCCGATCATCACCATAGGAAGGGCCTGCCACAGTGAACCCGTTTGTGAGATCACGCGCCGGGACGCCAGAATATCCCATGAAAGGCATCCTTCTCCCATACGGGTAGAACCTATCCGCAGGAAGTTCGGCGCATGCAGGCTTTTCCGCACAGAAAAACGGGGTTGGCATCGGTTTGAGAGCGGTTACTTCGCGGGTGCGAGACACTTCCATTTTCTTCCAAACGACGTGCTTTTCAGGAGAGACTTCCAGAAAGACAACGCGGGGGCCCGGCTTGGAAGAGCGCGAGGCACAAGCGACGAGCGTGTTGCCGTTGGAGAGGCGCGTTGACTCGCAAAAACTGCCGATGTTGAGTTCGGCGGGAAGGTCCTCGGGCGACAGCGTCCAGATCGATTTACCGGCCGGATCGATTTCGACGACCCGCGCCGGCTTGTAGCCGGAGATGAGCGTGTTGCCATTTGCGAGACGGCTGGCGCTGTAGGCCATGGGCAGATCCCACTCTTTCAGCAAATGTCCAGTCAACTCGTATTCGCGGAGTTTGTGGGAATAGCATTCACCCACAAGAACGGTGTTTTGCGGCGTCAGCCGAATAAGGCGGGCCGTCTTATGACCCAGACCCTTCGCTAGGAGATCGAAACTGCGGAGCGCTTTGCCCTGGCAGTCAATTTCAGTAATCCGGCCCGCATCGCATTCGTTGACGAGTATGTGGCCATTGGCCATCGGCTGGCAGGACATGATCTCGTCGTTATAGGGATAATCAAAGACCGTCCGCTTGTCGAGGCCGATCAAGCGCACACCGCCCTTATTGCCGGTGCGGGCCGAAGGCAGGTAGGCGGTTAAAACGGAGCCATCGGGCATTGGCCATGCGTCAATGGGGCGCACGCCGGAATAGACCCACACAGGCTCTCCCGCCACATTGAACTTAGTGATTTCCGAGGTGTCCACATCGCAGGCGATGAGTGCGTAGCCCGGCTTTGCGGATGTCGCCACCTCTTCAGCAATGGAAATTCCCTCTGTCAGGACAAAAGCCAGCGTCAGGAATCCAAGGACTGAGAGGTGTCGATTTGCTTTCATATGGCTTTGGTTCCGGCAATGCCACTTCGACCGAACCCCCTGCGGGAGTTCTCATCCCTCCCCGAAACATTTATGCACGTAACAAAGTTGGCGGAGGGGGAGGGATTGCTTCGGCCTGCGGCCTCGTCCCTTCGGGAGGACGTTCTGCGAACGTCCCGGAGCCTCGCGGTGCCTCGGCGACCGAACCCCCTGCGGGGGTTCTCATCCCTCCCCGAAACATTTATGCACGTAACAAAGTTGGCGGAGGGGGAGCATCCCTCCCCGAAACATTTATGCACGTAACAAAGTTGGCGGAGGGGGAGGGATTCGAACCCCCGGTACCTTGCGGCACGCCGGTTTTCAAGACCGGTTCTTTAAACCACTCAGACACCCCTCCGGAAAGAACGCGCTCAGTATAGGCGAAAAGAGGGTTAAGATTCAAGCCGCTTCAGAAATTGTCCGGTATAGGATAAGGCGCACGCGGCAACCTCTTCAGGTGTGCCCTCCACGACCAGTCGGCCTCCCTCATCGCCGCCGCCGGGACCGAGATCGATAATGTGGTCCGCACATTTGATCACATCCAGGTTGTGCTCGATCACCACGACCGTGTTGCCGGACTCGCGCAGGCGCAAAAGCAAGTCCAACAGTTTGTGGACATCCGCGAAATGCAGACCGGTCGTCGGCTCATCCAGCAAATAGAGCGTCTTGCCGGTCGCGCGCTTGGAAAGCTCCGAGGCCAGTTTGATACGCTGCGCCTCGCCGCCCGACAACGTGGTCGAGGACTGCCCCAGCCGCACATACCCGAGACCGACCTCGGAGAGGGTACGCAGCTTGTTGGCGATCATCGGCACCGCCTGAAAAAACTCCAGCGCGTCTTCGACGGTCAGATCCAGCACTTCGGAAATGTTCTTGCCGCCGTAACGGATCTCCAGCGTCTCTTTATTATAGCGCTGGCCATTACACTGCTCGCACGTCACGTACACATCCGGCAGAAAATGCATTTCGAGGCAGCGCATGCCGTCACCCTTACACACCTCGCAGCGTCCGCCCTTGACGTTGAAACTGAAACGGCCAGACTTGTAGCCACGCACTTTGGACGCCGAGGTCGCGGCGAACAGCTCACGGATGGGCGTAAACGCGCCGGTGTAGGTGACGGGATTGCTGCGCGGCGTGCGGCCGATCGGGCTCTGGTCGATTTCGATCACCTTGTCGAGCAAGTCCACGCCGGTGATCTTCTTGAACGCGCCGGGACGCTCTTTCGAGCCGTATAAAAGACGAAACAGATGGTTTTTGAGGATGTCACTCACCAGCGTCGACTTGCCCGAGCCCGAGACACCGGTCACACACACGAAACACCCCAGCGGAATCTCCACATCGATGTTCTTGAGGTTGTTCTCCGTCGCGCCTGTGATCTTGATGCGAGCCTTGCCCGGCTTCACGCGATTTGGCGGTGCTTCGATGCACTTACGACCCGAGAGATACTCTGCGGTCTGCGAACGCTCGCACGCCATCAGCCCTTTGAGATCGCCCTGATAGACCACCTCGCCACCCTGACGTCCCGCGCCCGGCCCGAGATCCACGATGTAATCAGCCGTACGGATCATCTCCTCGTCATGCTCGACGATCACCACCGTGTTGCCGCGCTGCTGCAACTGATGCAACATCCCGATCAGCCGCTCATTATCGCGCGGGTGCAACCCAATGGTCGGCTCGTCCATCACGTACAGCACGCCCACCAGCCCAGAGCCGATCTGCGTGGCCAGCCGGATACGCTGCATCTCGCCGCCCGACAGGGTCGAACTTTGCCGTTCGAGCGAGAGGTAATCGAGCCCCACGTCGGACAGAAACTTCAGCCTGCGCCGGATCTCTTTCAGCACCTCGGCGACGACCTTCTCCTCTGCGGCTGTCAACGTGAGCCCGTTAAAGAAAGCCACACTCTGCTTGACCGTCATGGCCATCACGTCCACGATGGACTGGCCTGCAACGGTGCAAGCCCGCGACTCAGGCCGCAGCCGGGCCCCATGACACTCTGGACAGGTCTGGCTGCTCATGAACTGCCGCAGCTTCTCGCGCACCTCATCGATCTCCGATTCGGCATAGCGTCGCGCCATACTCGGGAGCACGCCTTCGAAGGGCTTCTCGTTCTTGCGCCACGCCCCGCGCATCCAGAAACGCAAGGCCACAGGCTCATCGCCCGAACCGTGCAGCAACACCTGCCTGAACGTTTCCGGCAACTTCTTGTACGGCGTGTCCATGTCGATCCCGTACGCCGCGGCCACGGCCTTGAGCAGATGCTTGTAGTAAACGACCATGCGGAAACCGCCACGCCGCCATGGCAGGATTGCGCCGTCCGTCAGCGACAGGTCTTTATCAGGAACCACCAGCTCCTCATCGAACACCAACTGCGCACCGAGTCCCGAACAGACGGGACATGCGCCGTAGGGACTGTTGAAAGAGAAGGCGCGGGGCTTGAGCTCCTCAAAACTGATCGAGCAATCGGCGCACGCATTCTTTTCAGAAAAAAGCTCCTCTCGCTCCTTGCCGTCCGGCAGCATGCTCTGCACGCGGATGACACCCTCACCCTGTTTCAGCGCCAATTCGGTAGAGTCGGTCAAGCGCGCACGCACGCCATCGCCAACCACCAGCCGGTCCACCACCGCCTCAATCCTGTGCGACTTGTTCTTGTCGAGCTTCGGCACCTCCTCAAGCGCCAGCATCTGACCATCCACGCGCACACGCACAAAGCCCTGGCGCCGGATCGACTCGAACACCTCATCGTGCCGGCCCTTGCGTCCACGCACCAACGGCGCGAGCAAGATCAGCTTCGTGCCCGCCGGGGACGCGAGCAGCCGGTCGACGATCTGCTCCGCGCTCTGTTTCTGAACGGGCTTGCCGCACGAGGGACAGTGCGCCTGACCGATGCTGCCGTAGAGCAGACGCAGGTAGTCGTGGACTTCCGTGACCGTCGCCACAATGGAGCGCGGATTTCCACCCGAGGTCCGCTGTTCAATGGAAATCGCGGGAGAGAGCCCTTCGATGTGGTCCACCTCGGGCTTCTGCATCTGGTCCAAAAACTGGCGCGCGTAAGCCGAGAGGCTCTCGACATAACGCCGCTGGCCCTCGGCATAGAGCGTGTCGAAGGCCAGCGAGGACTTACCGGAACCGCTGAGGCCGGTCACGACGGTCAGGGAATCGCGCGGAATGCGCACATTCACGTTCTTGAGGTTGTGCTGCCGCGCACCGGTGATGAGGATATCAGACATGGAAAAGGAGGAGTTAGCAGTTAGAAAACCGGTCACCCGTCAGGAGAAGCCACTGCTCGCAAGGACACTCGCCCCTGCTCCACAGTCGCTCAAACAGTTCGGGACACTTTTGTTCGCAAATGTCAAAATCATGCTTTCTTTACCCCACCGATGTCAAGGCAACACGCGGTTGCGGTTACCAAACCATAAACAGAATTGACTTTCTTAATCTCCACTCACATAATCATTCATGTTTGATGATGGTGAACAACTTGGAGGATGATTATGGGAGCACGTGTCGTCGTTTATCGGAATGAGAAACAGGAACTGTGCGTTCCCATTGCCGAGTCCGGCGCCGGCTTGGGGCGAGATTCTGGCAATGAGGTCCAATTGCCGTTGCCCGAAGTTTCTAAGAGGCATGCCCATCTACAACGGACGCCAAAAGGGTGGAGCGTTCGGGATCTGGGTAGCCGAAACGGTTTGTTTGTGAACGGCCGCAAGGTTGAGGAATCCGTTTTGAAGGACGGCGACCGGCTGATGATCGGCCCTTACACGCTGGTGTTCGAGATCGAGAAGGCCTCTCAGCCGTACAAACCGGTGATTCAGATCGACGTTTCCGATAACGCCGCGCAGCAGACTATGCCAGCCCAACGGAACGCGCTCAAGCGGTAAGCAACTGTATGCGGGTTGTCGAACAGGACAGGATAACGAGCGGTCCCTATCGGTGCGCCGGTGTTCTCACGCAAAAACCCAGAGGCCCAAAGAAGGGGAGGCGGCGTCTTAATTGCCTCGGCGTCTTGGCGTCTTGGCGTGGGATCAAACCATGAAAACCTCTTCCATGCGAACCGCCTCCCGATCCCCCGGTGGTATGGCGGCTCTGCCGCCGACACGTTGGTCGGTGATCGCGAGGGCCGGCGACCGGTTCGGGGAAGCGTGGACAAAAGACCTCGAAGCGCTCACCCTGCTCTACCGGCCGGTACTCGTGCGGCACCTGATCTCGCACCTGCGCGTGCCACCGGACCGGGCCGAAGATCTGGTCCAAGCCTTCCTGCTCGAAAAAGTGCTGGACCAGAACATCCTGCGTTTGGCCTCTCCCAAAAAAGGAAGGTTCCGCTCTTATATCCTGAAGGCCTTCAGCAACTTTGCGATCAGCCAGTTGCGTCAGCAACAGGCCCTCAAACGCGCCCCTTCAAGTCCGGATGCCGAGCGCGTGGACGACCTTCCCGAACTGGCCTCTGACGAGGCCCCTCTGTCAGATTCATTGGATGCGCTTTGGGCACGCCAGGTTTTGGCGCGGGCTGTGGACCTGATGCGGGAGGAATGCAGGTGCAAGGAGCGCCAAGCTCTATGGGGTGTGATGGAAGCCCGGATCATCGGCCCCATCTTCGACGACGCCCCGCTTATGCCTTATGAAGAATTGGTCGAGAAGTTCGGACTGCGTTCACCGTCGGAGGCATCCAATCTGCTGATCACCGCCAAACGCATGTTTGCGCGGGTTTTGCGGGAAGCTGTTCGGGAGACTGTGGTCGATGACCGGGAGGTCGAGCCCGAGATTCGGGAGCTGAACAGGATTTTGTCAAAATAGGATGCGTTCCCGTATGAACTGCTGCCCCGCGCAGAGACCCTAAGACCCAAAGGAATAGAGAGCCACATTCTTGGGGAGTTGGGCGAGAGGTCTGTTATGGCACTGATATTTTTTTAAATTGTGGCGCAGGATCGGCCGGTCGTTATGCGTAGTAGTGAGTGAGGGAGGATAAGACCGTTCCTTCCGGTTGGGACGACACGTTCGGTCAAAAAAAGGAAACCACACAATGAAAAACACCACATTCACATTGGTCGCACTACTTGCATCACTGTCCGCATTCACAGTCAGCGCTGATCCTGAAGCCGGTCAGAACATGACGGAAGCCGAACAGAAGACTGTGACGCTGACAAAGCCGTACCCGATCTCATATCAGGGTGCGACGGCGGATAAAATCGCCGTCCAATATGCTGTCATTGAACTCGGCAAGCAAGCCGGACTTAACTACAACTGGGATGAGTCGTTCAAAAACACCGACCCGATCTGCAGAGAATGGGTTTATCCTGACATCAAGAATCAGCCATTCCGTGCAGCCATGAAGGAACTGCTGGGTCCTGCCGGTCTCACTTATGAACTGCGCGAGAACAAGATTGTATTGAAACGGGATGCCGAATCCGACAAGAACATGGCGCAAGCAGAACGCAAGGCTGTCACGCTGACAAAGCCGTACCCGATCTCATATAAGGGTGCGACGACGGATAAAATCGCCGTCCAATATGCTGTCATTGAACTCGGCAAGCAGGCCGGACTTAACTACAACTGGGATGAGTCGTTCAAAAACACCGACCCGATCTGTAGAGAATGGGTTTATCCCAAAATCAAGAACAAGCCATTCCGCACCGCCATGAAGGAACTTCTGGGTCCTACCGGTCTCACTTATGAGCTGCGCGAAAACGCGATCGTGTTGAAAAAGAAATAGAACCCGAACACACAACGGCGTGACCACAGCCTCTGGATGACGACAACCCGAAGGAGATCTTTACCATGTCCACCCATCCAAAAGACGTTTTCGACACCGACAGGAAGCAACTCGCCACGCTGCTCGACCTGTCCCCGGACGCCGAGCGCCTGTGGGGCGACGACGAACTGGCCGCGATCCTGCGGCACCAGCTCTCAGCCCCGATGCAGGTGGACCTGGTCAACCTCGGGCGCGGCCTGGCTGTCAAGGTCCGCAGCCTCGCCGACTCGCTGGGCCTGACGCTCAAGAGCTTCGGCGACCTGCTGGCGCACCCGAACCCGCCGGTGGAACTGCTCAAGATCACCAAAGACTTCGCCAAGGCGTGCCGCCTGAGCCCGCGCAGCCCTGTGCCGCGCGAGATCGCCTCGGTACTCTACTTCACCAGCATCGCGGCCGCGCTGGTGCGCTGCCGCCGCCGCATCACCGGCCTGACCAACGAGGCCCTGTCGGAAGGGTTCCGCTGGGTCCTGACCCGGACGTGGCTGGACGTTCCGACGCGCACATTGACCGAAGAGGCCCTGCGCCTTCTGAACACCCAACCGGGAGACCGCCATGAATAACGCCGACACTACGATCCCGATGGCGCAACCGCCCATTTCCTCTTCGACGGACAGCCAGCCGCAGGAGACGCTGCTCCAGCGCGGCGCGTTCGACCCGCCCTTCAGGCCCGGCACGCTGGGTTGCCTAGACCGCTTCGAGATCTTGCGCCTGCTCGGCGAGGGCGGCATGGGGCAGGTCTATCTGGCGCGTGAGCCGCGCACCGAGACGCAGGTGGCGGTCAAGATCATGCGGCCGCAGGTGGCGGACGACCCGCAGTCCGTGCACCGCTTCCTGACCGAGGCGCGCCACATGTACCGGCTCTCGCACCCGCGCATCCTGCGCGTGCTGGAGGTGTCCGACCGCAAAGAGGGGCCCTACTACGTCATGCCCTACGTCGCGGGCGGCAGCCTGCTGGGGCAGTACCGTCCCGGCGAGCCCATGTCGACGGAGCGGACCCTGTCCATTGCCCGGCAGGTGGCCGAGGCCTTGGCCCACGCCCATGCCCACGGCCTGATCCACCGCGACATCAAGCCCGGTAACGTGCTCTTGGACAAGGAGGGCAACGCCTATCTGACCGACTTCGGCCTGGTCCGCACGGTCTTCAACGACTCCATGGTCGATGCCTCGGCCAGCCATCTGGAGGGCACGGCACCCTACATGTCGCCAGCCGTGGCTCAGGGCGAGGCCGAAGACACCCGTTGCGACATCTACGCCTTCGGCGCACTGCTCTACGAACTGCTCACCGGCCAGCCGCCCTATACCGGAAGAACGTCCCAACTCATCCTCGACCAGGTGCTCAAAGGGCCTCCGCAACCGATCCGCGCGGTCTCCCCCAAGGCCAGCCCCGCACTCGTCAAAATTGCAGAAGGTTGCATGGCGCGAGAACTGCGCGACCGTTACGCGAGCATGGCGGATGTCGTGGCCGACCTGGACCGCGCGTCAAAGGGCCAAGCGCCCTTCGGATCACTCCGGCAACAGCGCCGCCGCCCTGTCCGCCTCGCCGCCGCACTGCTGGGCATTCTGCTCTTGGCTGGTGTGTTCAGTCTTGCGCCCTCCCTTCTTAAGAACAGAAAGGAGAACGTCACACCACCCATTCCGCCATCCGCCCCGCTCCAGAAAAAAGCAGCGCTCTCCGAAAAGGGTGTTGGACAGCACGTTAATAAGTCGTCCGACCCGAACATGACCCAAGCGGAACGGAAGGCTGTGACGCTGACAAAACCTTACCCGACCTCATACAAGGGTGCGACGACGGATAAAATCACCGTCCAATACGCTGTCATTGAACTCGGCAAGCAGGCCGGACTCAACTACAACTGGGATGAGTCGTTCAAGAACACTGACCCGATTTGCAAAGAATGGGTTTATCCTGACATCAAGAATATGCCATTCGGCACCGCCATGAAGGAACTTCTGGGTCCTGTCGGCCTCACCTATGAACTGCGCGATAGCACGATTCTATTGAAACGGGATTCTGAATCCGACACGAACAGGACGGACTGGGGCAAGGAATCCGGAGAGAGTCCGACGGCTGTGTGGCAGGATGCACCGGCCGATGCCGGAAAGCCTGCGGCCAAGACGCACGGACCCTTCACCTATACGGTCGACAACGGCGCGATCACAATCACGAAGTACAACGGACCGGGTGGGGCGGTCGTCATTCCGAAGGAGATTAGCGGGTTGCCGGTTGTCGCAATTGAAGGAAATGCGTTTTTCTGTAATAGGCGGCTTACGAGCATCTTGATACCTGACAGTGTTGAGAATATTGGTTTCGCAGCATTTTACGGCTGTGCTGATTTGACCAATGTTATGATTTCTGCAAGACACCTTCAAATTGGGAACCAAGCGTTCTCGCGTTGTTCCAACCTCTCGGAAATCTCATTGCCAGAAGGTGTGGTCGACATTAAGACCCATGCTTTTGCTCATTGCGGCAACCTCGTCCGTGTCAAAATTCCTGCCAGCATGACCTCGCTTGGCGATAGTCCGTTCACTGGATGTAACAAACTGACCAGTATTGAGTTGGCCAGTGGTAATCCGTCATTTTGTGCTGTGGATGGAATTCTGTTTAGCAAGGACAAGACGTCTCTGCTTGTCTATCCTGGCGGAAAACAGGGCTCCTACGAGGTTCCGTCAGGTGTGCAACGAATAGGCGCATGGGCATTTGGGCATTCGCCATATTTGTCAGGCATAATCATACCCTCTAGTGTAGCCCGTATCGATGACTGCGCGTTCATCGAATGCTCGAGCCTAGAATATGTCGAGATACCCGCTACTATTGACGTCATACGGAAAGGGACTTTTGAAAGGTGTCGCGCCCTTAAAAAAGTCCGTTGTGATGGCAATGTGCCAATTGCGGCAGATAGCGAAAGTGCTGTGTTCTCCGATTCGCCAGCCGTGACCGTCTACTACCGTCCCGGCACGAAGGGCTGGGGACCGACGTTCGGCGGGAGGCCGACGGCGGTGTGGCAGGACGCTCCAACCGATGCCGGAAAATCTGCGGTCAAGACAAATGGGCCTTTTGCCTACACGGTCGATAACGGCGCAGTTACGATCACCACGTACACGGGGCCGGGAGGAGCGGTCATCATTCCTAAAGAGATCAATGGTCGGCCTGTGACAACTATCGACGATAGCACGTTTACGCATCGCGGAGACGTGACCAGCATTTCGATTCAGGAGGGTGTGACGCGCATCGTTGGCTATGCGTTCTTTGGTTGTGGCCTGACCGATTTTGTAATTCCGAAAAGCGTCACATCGGTTGACGGCGCGGCCTTCTCATACTGCACAAAGCTTCTCTCCTTCGAGGTCAGCCCCGCAAACCCAGCCTATTGTAATACTGTCGACGGAGTTCTTTTGAACAAGGATAGAACATGCCTCATTCGTTATCCAGGCGGGAAAGCCGGACAGTACGTGATCCCCAGTGGCGTCAAAAGCATCGGCAACTCCGCTTTCTGCGGCTGGTCCAAACTGACTAATCTTGTCATTCCTGAAGGAGTCACCAACATTGGACAATACGCAGTCGCACATTGCGGTAACTTGACACGCGTTCAACTGCCGGAAAGCCTCACCCGCCTTGAATTTGCCGCCTTTAAAGAATGTTCTTCGCTGACTCAGGTGTTCATCCCCAATAACGTTTCATCGATTGAAGCCTTTGTTTTTTTCAACTGTCAAAAGTTGACGGATATTGCGGTTGATAGCAGGAATCCGGCTTATTGCAGCGTGGACGGTGTTCTTTTCGACAAGCATAGAACCCGTCTCGTCAGCTATCCTGGCGGAAAGGCGGGGAGTTACACGGTGTCTGAGGGGGTGACCGAACTCAGTCCCAGTGCATTTTCCGGTTGCGGCCATCTGCCCCATGTGACACTACCTGAAAGCATCACCCGTGTGGGGGCCGAAGCGTTCACCGGATGTGGCGATCTTGCCGCGGTCTATTTCAACGGCAATGCCCCGTGGGCGGATCAAAATGTATTTGGGAACAGCACGAACGCGACCGTCTACTACCGTCCCAACATGAAGGGTTGGGGCAAAGAGTTCGGCGGGCGGCCGACGGCGGTGTGGGCCGACGCGCCGGTTGCTACCGGAAAGCCTGCGGCCAAAACAGACGGACCCTTCATCTACACCGTAGACAACGGCGCGGTCACGATCACGAAGTACACCGGACCGGGAGGAAAGGTCGTCATCCCGAAGGAGATTAACGGGATGCCAGTGAAGATGATCGGCGACCGCGCGTTCATCTATCGGGGGGACGTGACCGGCGTCTCGATCCCGGACAGTGTCACACAGATCAATGGTTGCGCGTTCCTCGAATGCACAGGGCTCACGCAGTTTGACCTTCCCGACAGCGTGACCTCGTTTACAGCGATCAGAGGTTGTCATAACATGGTGGCATTCGTTGTTGATACGGAGAATCCTGTCTATTGGAGCAGTCCGGACGGCGTCCTGTTCAATAAGGGAAGAACGACTCTCATCAGTTGTCCGGGTGGCAAGACGGGGGTTTACAGGATACCCGACACTGTTAAAGAGATCTCGTGGAATGCATTCAAAGAATGCGCCAAACTCACGCAGGTGATCCTTCCAAACGGCCTCACGAACATCGGTGATTATGCATTCGCCGACTGTGCCAAGCTGACCGGCATTACCCTTCCCGCCAGCGTTATCTCTGCCAGATACGGCCTGTTCTTCCGAAACATTGAACTGTCCGCCATCGCAGTGGACGCAGCTAACCCTGCATACAGCGAAAGAGGCGGCGTTCTCTTCGACAAGACCGGCTCCTGTCTTGTCAGTTTCCCCGCAGGTAAAGCAGGCCGTTATACGGTGCCTGATGGCGTCTCAGAAATCGCAAGGGATGCGTTTGGAGGATGCCTAAACCTGACCAGCGTCACGCTTCCCGCAAGCGTGATGCGCATAGGCCAAGACGCCTTCTCCAGATGCGGTGAGCGTCTGACAGCGGTCTACTTCAACGGCGATGCCCCGCAGGCTGACACCGATGTCTTCGTGGAAAGCAAGAAGGTCACCGTCTACTACCGCCCCGTCACGACGGGCTGGGGACTGACCTTCGGCGGGCGGCCGACGAAAGAGTGGAAACCGTGAGGAGAGAGCGATTTTTTTGTCTTATCCTGGGGTCTTTGGGGTCTTGGCGTGAGGAATGATTCAAACGCTTAACGTTCAACCTGCTTCAACACCACGAAGCCGGGCAGGCCACGGACATCGAATGCTTGAATCATCTCTTTTGCCGGACTCTGATCCGGCTTTTCCGCCTGCACTTTGACAACCACATAATTCGCCAGCCGCGCTTTGACGCGCGCGTCGGCAAAGGTGGCCTTTTCCATAACCGAACAGTTCTTGCACCAGGTGGCCCAAAAATCCACGAAGAGCGGCTTGCCCTCGCGACGCGCCTGTGCGACCTTGGCCTCCCAGGCCGCGCGGTCACCCGCCGCGATCGACCCTTCGCGCGCCACGCGCGCGGCGGGCAAGAACCCGACCGCCGCCAGATAGAAATAATACGCGGACAACACCACGAGAAATACGCCAAACACCTGCTTCACCCGCACCATCCACATGCCGGGGCTCGGCAGCACCGACAGCCCCGCGCCCGCAAACGGCCACGGTAGGGCCATACCCAGCCCCAGCACGAACGGAAGAAACTGCGCGCCGGTGTCGCCTCCCGCATAGAGCGTCCCGGCCAGCAGCAGCACGGCCAAGACAACCGGTGCGACGCACGCTCCCGCGAGCAGCGCCGAGAGCGCACCCGCAGAGAAGGCCGCCAACACTCCTTTGCGGCGATTTTCACCCTTTGGCGTGAGGAAACGCGCGAAGTCGATCACAAACACGTCAAACAGCGCCAACGCCAGCGCGGCGAAAATCAGTGCCACGGTCAGACTGAACCAAGGCGAGGCTTGCAGCGCACCGAAGAAGAGGCCGCTACGCAGGATGATCCAGCCTAACCCGCCATACACCAGCACCATCCCCGCACCATATGCCGTTCCCAACAGGAAGCCGCGACCCCGCGTCCCCGCACCCGCTCCGATGATCGCCAAATTGATCGGGATCATCGGCAGCACGCAGGGCGTGAGATTCAGAAGCACGCCGCCGACCAGCACCAGCAGCAGCGTCAACATCAAGCCGTGCACGTGAAAAAAGGTTACCGGGTCACGCAGAAAGCCGGCGAACCCAGCGGCATCCGCTTCCGGTGCTGCCTTGCCATCGGCCCGGTCGAGAAACGCGAGAAACTCGTTCACTCCCATATAGCCGCCGCCCGTCACAGCCGTAGAGCCCCGTGACCATGAACCGTCCGACACGGCAGCGGCATCTGCTTGACCGACCTCGCCTGCCGACAGCTCCACAAAACGCCCTGCCGTCTCGTCGAAACGGAAGACGTGCGATTCCGGCATAAAGCAGACCTTGTCATCGCAGCCCTGGTAGGCGACCGTCAGCCTTACGCCGTCCTTGCGCGGGGATATCCTCCACAGCGACTCGAACGGATGCGCGTAAACCCCAACCCGTTTGGACGCATCGGCCGGATCCGGCTTCTGCTGCGCCTGCGGGAGCTGCAATCCTTCGGCTGCCGCACCCGCACCGGCCGTTACCTTGAAGGTGTCGGCATAGATGACATGCTTGTCCGGAACCGACAGCGCCACCCGCACATCCGCGTGCGAGGGAGTAACCGCAACGCTTTCCACCCTCAACGCGAAGGGCGATCGCGCAAAAACCGCAAACGCCGAGGAGATAACGAGCGTTATCAACATTCGCCGCCTGGGACCTTTAGGACCTGCGTGGCACATAGGAAATCTCTATGCTTTCAGCGCCTCTTCGGCCAGCGCGCGGCCTGCGGCGCGGCACTTGGCCAACGTCTCGACATCCGGCGCGAAGCGGCACGTTACGGGCTCGCTCACCGACTTCATTTGCATCGCGTACAGATATTGAGCGACCTCTTCCGCGCCCTTGGAAGCCCAGCCATATGACCCGAAAGCGAAGCCGGTTTTGCCGACCGGCTTGAGCCCGCGCAGATAGGTCAACGTCGCAGCCATGCGGGGCATAAGACCCATATTCAGCGTGGCGGACCCAGCGGCGAACGCCGCGCAGTCCATCACCTCGGTCACGACCTGCGTATCGGAGGTCGCGTCCACGTTGATCAGCTTGACGTCGACCGGCAGCTCCTCGGCGCCCGCCGCAACCGCCTCAGCCATCACGCGCGTGCTATTCCACATGCTACAATAGGCGACCACCACCTTCTTCACCGGCTTGCAAACCATCCAGGCCTGATACGCTTCGAGGATCTTGGCGAAGTGGCTCCGCCAGATCACGCCGTGGCTCGGCGCCACGATCTTCAGTTTCAGACCGCCCAGGCGCGCCAGCGCCGTTGCCACCGGACGACCATAAGGCAGCACGATATTGGCGTAATAGGTCTTGGCCTCTTGCATCACCTCGCAAAGATCCGACTCATCATCAAAGCGGAAGCCCGAGGCGTAGTGCTGCCCGAACGCATCCATGGAAAAGAGAAGCGCGTCCTCGACTAAATACGTAACCATGGACTCCGGCCAGTGAACCATCGGCGTATCGAAAAATTGCAGCGTTTTTCTGCCCAGCGAGAAGGTCTCTGTGTCCTTGACCACCTCAATCTTCCAGCCGCTCACGTCATAGTGACGCGCCAGCGCGTCTTTGCACTTGGAGTTGCAGAGCAGCGTCGCATTGGGACATGCTCGCATCGTTGCGGGCAGACCACCTGAATGATCCGGCTCCGCATGATTACAGACGATATAATCGACCTTTTCCAGCGGGACGTGTGCCCGGACGTTTTCCAGAAAAGCCGCGACGTAAGGGGCCTTCACGGTATCGATGAGGGCGACCTTATCCGCCTTCACAAGATAGGCGTTGTAGGTTGAACCCCGGCTCGTGGTGTATCCGTGGAAATCGCGAACAGCCCAGTCGATATACCCCACCCAAAAAACAATGTCGGTCAATTTTGTGTCCATACACTTCCCTCTCCTTCTGTCGGAAAATCAAGTAAAAGAGTATATCTTTTAACGGCGGAGGCTTCCATCCTAAAAAGAATCCAGGTCACGGCGCACGGCATCGACCACCGAGACGTCCGGACGGAATCGCAACACGGCGAAGGGAACCGTGCGGATGATCGCTTCCAAGGTTTGGATCAACGGATCAAAAAACGCCGAATCCATCCAAGGAATTAACGACACATCGAGCAGGCGCAGAACCGCCTCCCGTGTGGTCAAAGACTCCAGGGCATTATCCAAGCCGTGTTCGATAAAGTAGATTTTTTTCAACGGTGCGGAGGCGTTGAGCGCGTAGCCTCCGGAGCTCGGCCAAGGTGACCCGAAGACACGAAACCCCTTCACGCCCTGAGGCGCGCACGGACGGAGGAGCGGATGTTCGTCCGTCAAGACCGGCACGCCGCACTGGCTGAACAGCCGAGAGATCGTGCTTTTCCCCTTGCCCGAAGGCCCGGTACAAATAATTCCCTGTCCTTCCACGAGCTGTGCGGACCCATGCATCATCAGCCCCCCGAGCGGCAGCAGCCGTAACACGAGCGCGAGGAGGGCGACGATGTTGTAGGGACCGTAAACCTGCTGACGGTACAGCTCCTCAAACGCAGTGGGGTGCCATTCGAAACGCAGACGCTCGAACGGGTAGGCGCCCGTCATGCGCCACAACACCTCGCCCGCCGGATTCGCACCCATCAGAATCGTCTGACCGTCCCGCTCCAAAAAGTGCCAAGCCCCCTTTACCCGCAACGCGCAGAGTTCCGGGTTGACGCCGGCGAGATCAACGAAACAGGACTCGGATACAGCTCCGCCCTGACAGAGGAAAAGTTTGAAAAAGGGATTGAACGCTTCTTGTGACAGCGACGCAAAGGTGAAACGGATATCCGAAAGCTCACATATAAACTGCGAATCAGACATGGGGACCCAAAATAAACCGCCCCTATGCTTTCCTACTCGATTTTTCCATCAGATATACCCAGCGTACCGATCTGCTCTGCCTTGAAGTTACCACCCACACCGAGTTTCACCTCGTTGGCATCTGCCACTTCAAACCGTTTTTTAGATGTTGCGACAAAAGCATCGGATTTAGCCATAAATCACCTCACTTAAATAACACATGTGTACTATACGCCTTACAGGGGATCGGCGTCAACCCCCTATTCATCTGTTTTTTCCCCGGACACAGACACTTGCAATCCGTCGGCGGGGTGGTAAACTCCATGCACATGAACGCCATTCGGATTCCGCTCGTTTTCAGACCCGTTTACAAAGACTACCTCTGGGGGGGAATCCGTATTCCCGCCACCTACAAACGCACGGGGACTCCGGCGGTTTGCGCGGAATCCTGGGAAATCTCCGCTCACCCCGATGGGGAGAGCGTTGTCGCGTCGGGACCGTTTGCCGGACGCGGCCTCGCCGGATTGACCGCCGAATTCGGCTCTGCCCTTATCGGCAAGCAGGCGCCGGAGCCGGCACGTTTTCCCCTCCTTTTCAAACTCATTGACGCGCGGGACCGCCTGAGCGTGCAGGTTCACCCCAACAACGAGAACGCCGAGCGTACGGGCGGCGAGCCCAAGACCGAGATGTGGGTCGTACTCGACCGCACCCCTGGAGCCAGCCTCTACGCGGGGTTGGCGGAGGGCGTCACACCCGCCGTTCTCCGCACGGCACTGGCGGACGGCACGGCCGCCGCGCAGCTCGTCCGGCTTGAGGTTGAACCCGGCCAAGCACTCTTCATCCCCGGCGGACTTGTTCACGCGATCGGTGCGGGATGCCTGATCTACGAGGTGCAGCAGAACTCCAACACCACCTACCGGCTCTTCGACTGGAACCGCACCGGCGCGGACGGCAAGCCACGTCCATTGCATATCGATGAAAGCTTCAAAACCATCGACTGGTCGCTCCCGGCGCCGCAGATGGTGGAACCCGTCCCCAGCGACACCGACGGCACCAACCGCTGGTCGGACGTGATCTCCTGCGATTTCTTCACCCTACGCAAGCTCGAGCTGGCGGCGCCGCAAAAGGTGGCCGCGGACGGCACCACGTTCCACGTTCTGTTTGCCACGTCAGGTTGTGTGACTATCACCGCAGGCGGGGAGCGCGTCACACTGAACGCGGGCACGAGCGCCCTCATTCCGGCAGACGCATGCGAATTCACCCTTTCTCCCGAAACCGCCAGCACCCTGCTGGTTACAACTCTCTAACGTGAGCCCACAACCAAACACTCTCACGCAAAGACGCAGAGACGCAAAGTCCGAAGACCCATACGCCTTCGCTCGGATGCGGAAAAACAACTTGCTCTTCATTGTCATTGTAAATTTGTAAGACACTCACTTACGGACAACCCTTCATATGCTCAAATCCTCGTACCAGCTGTGCACGCTTTTCGGCATCCCGATCAAACTCGACATCTCTCTACTCGTGCTGATGTTCCTGATGATCACCAACTATGGCGACCCGTTCTACGGGATCGCTGCGGGTGTCGTCCTCCTGCTTTCGATCACCCTGCACGAATTGGGACACAGCCTCGTGGCCATGGCCTTCGGGTGCCGGGTGCGCGACATCACCCTCATGATGCTGGGTGGTTGCGCGACCCTGTTAAGCATGCCGAAAAGGGCCTGGCAAGAGTTTTTGGTTGCGATCGCGGGTCCTGCGGTGAGTCTCGTTTTAGCGATTCTCGGCCTCTGGCTACCGCTGAATCTGCCGGCCCTGAAAGGCACTCCGGGCACGTTTCTTTATTATCAAGTCGGCTGGCTGAACTTGGCGCTCTTCATTTTCAACCTGCTCCCGGCCTTTCCGATGGATGGCGGTCGCATCCTGCGCTCCTTCCTCCAGCAATTCTTCATGACGCGCGTCAAGGCCACATGGGTCGCTTCGCGCATCGGACGGTTCATCGCGATCCTGATGGGATTCTCCGTGGTCTATTCCTTCATCGCGCACAAGTTCGAGGGATACATGATGATCCGGCTGCTGATTGCCTTCTACATCTATCAGTCGGCCGAGCGCGAATACCGCATGGTGCTCATGGAAGAGGGCGCGGCGCGTCGTAACCCATTCGCGGGCTTCCCCTTTTTCAGCAGCACAACGAACACTCCGCCGCCGGACGATGGCAAAGCCGTAGTGAGTCCCCCGCCCTATGCGCGCGGCGGCGTGACCCGCGTCGATGTGCGCAAAGAAGAGTAGAGGGGGCGCCCCGATCAACGATAGAGAGGCTTGCGGGGATGTCCCGTGAGCGCGTTGTAATGGCGCATCGCCATCTTCCACCAGTCTGGCAACTGGCGATCCGGCATCTTCCAAAGCCGATCGTGGAGTCCGGTCATCGAGTCCGCGTTACGCAAGAGAGCGAGCAGTTCGCGCCGGTTGAGAGCGGACGGTCCCTGCGTCAGCAGCCGCTCGCTGAGCTTCTGAAAATAGGCCGTGATCGGATAGCTCAGCTTGCGCTTGGCACGCAGAAGCGAGACATGGGCTGCATTGATATAGGGATCCAGCACCACCTGCGCCACGCCGTAATGTTTCTGAAGCCACTCGGGCGGCGGCAACTGGCTGCGGCAAACCTCCAAATTCTTCTCCATGTGGGTCACCATGAGCGGGGGCTCGGTCTCGGGCGGCGTGCGGAAAAGGCCCATACGGTTCAGCAGCCGGCCGAACGGCTCATGCCCCAACAGCGCTGATAGCGGGACAGAGAAAACAAGGCCTAAGGTCACCGGCAGCAGCCACCAGAAGAAAGCGGGATGAATGCGATAAGCGATCTCCGCGGCAACCAGGCCCAGCGCCGTATGCCAGGCGTGCGCGCGCAAGATACCCGGCCAATCAAGTCCCTCCGCGTCGCGCCGCTGCGATCCCCACGTGATTTCGCGACCCAAAAGTACGAACACGACGGAAAGCGAGGTGAAGAGCATCAGGATCGGAGCCATCAGCGCTGAGAAAAGGTGCTCCGCAACGAAACTGAACACCGTGCGCAACGCGCCGCCGAAGGCGCGTCGTTTCTCGCGATTGATCAGCACCAGCAAGGTCGCCAGAACTTTAGGCAGGGTCAGCAGCGCCAACGTTGCAAGGAACAGGAGCAGGGCGAGATGACCGCCTCCGATGTCGAGATAGGAGGAGAGTCCGATGTCCGCATCGAACGTCGCTTTCTGCGACAACATCTCGCGCCGGAACTGGATCGTACCCAGAATCATGAAAATCAGCCAGAGCGGCGAACAGAGGTAGGAGAGAATGCCCAGTGAAAGATGGAGGCGGTTGATCGGAAGCAGGCCTTGCGCCATCAACAGCCAACTGTGCTGAAAGTTGCCGCGACACCAGCGGCGGTCACGCTTGGCGCAGTCGATCATCGTGGGCGGCAAGTTCTCAAAAGAGCCGCCGAGCGTGTAGGCCAACCAGACTTCGTAGTTGGCTTTGCGCATCAACGCGGCCTCCACATAGTCATGGCTCATGAAGCGGGAGTGCTTGGAGCCGGGCATGGCCGGTAACGCGCAGTGCTCGATGAAAGGCGCGGTGCGGATAATGGCATTATGCCCCCAGAAATTGCCATTGTTGGCCTGCCAGTAGTTGAGCCCCGCCTGAAAGACTGGCCCATAACAGTGGCCCGCAAACTGCAACATGCGCGCCAGCGGCGTCTCCGCCTGAATCGGCTGCGGCGCGGTCTGCAGGATGCCCGTCTGGGGATTAGCCTCCATGACCTGCACCATGCGGGCCAAGGTCTTGGGCTCCATCAGACTGTCCGCGTCGAGCACAACCATGTACCGGTAACGCTTGCCCCACCGGCGGCAGAAGTCGCTGATATTGCCGCTTTTGCGGTTCAAGGGGATGTGGCGCTTGCGATAGAAAATGCGACCGAACCCCTTGAGCTGCTTGCAAAGGTCAATCCAGCCGACCTCCTCCTCGATCCACTTGTTGGGATCTGTGGAGTCGCTGAGAATGAAAAAGTCGAAACGTCCGAGCAGCCCCGCGTTTGCCAAGGCGAGATACATGACACGCAAGCCCTCATACACGCGGCTCACGTCTTCGTTGTAGATCGGAATCAGAAGCGCCGTAGCCGGGAGTTGCGCGGCGGCCAGCTCGACGGACGGCAATGTCACCGTAATCTCGTACGTGTCGCGCCGGCGCAACAACATGAGGAACCCCACGACCGCCTGAACGAAGCCCAGCGCGACCATGCCGAAGAGCGGCACAAACAGGACCAGCGTGACGGTCTCCAAAACACTCAAGCCTCCGCGCCAGAGAATATCCGCCATCAGCCAGGTGGCCAGCGACGTTAGAAACACGACGCCGGAAAAAAACAAAACCTGTCGCCGGGCCGAATGACGCGACGGGTTCACCACCTGTACGGGAATCTGCTTTGAATTTCCGGCGGCTTCGCTCATAACACCTAACGTGGGCTTTGCCCACAACCCAAGTATTCAGAATTCAGGAGTCAGAATTCAGAATAAAATGCGTCAACAGAATACTCTCACGCAAAGACGCAGAGACGCAAAGTTAGAAAAACCATACGCCTTCGCGCGGATGCGGGAAAACAACTTGTTCTTTCTTGTCGTTGTTGATTTGTTGGGAACCTAACGGGTATACCAAAAGAGGAACCCCAGCAAGCCGAGGAACAGCAGCCACGCCAGAAGGGTTTTCAGGATCGGCACAGACTCGAACGACTCCATCGCACTGCCCACGAGCTCAGGCATGAGCCCCAAATCCATCTCGCGCGGCACCATGCTGCTCACGGCCAAGTCAGGGCCGGCACGCACTACGCGGGCAGTGAGCGAATCGGCATACTCCGCCGGCATGCGATGCGAATCCAGAAACGCGTAAGGCCAGCGCGTCGGCCCGTCGCACAGATAGATCGCCAGCATGCCCTCTCCCAAGTTCAGCATGCGCCCGTCCACATGCGGCGGCAGATAATGGCTAAGCCATTCGGCGATGCGATCGCGCACCTCCACGATCGCCAGTTCGGGCAACGACCGGTCAGCCACCGTGGCATCCACCTGTTTCCGGTCATAAACCCGCTGGAGGATCAGGGCGATCAGACGCGCGCGCTGAAGATGACTGCCCACACGACAAGCGCGGAGATAGTTCTCCACCTTTTCGTAAGCGTCATTCCACTCTTCCGCTTTTTCCGGATCCCAAGGAGGAAGGGTTATGGATTCCAGAGATAGATCCATGTTTCCGTCACAGGCTGTTTGTCATTCTGCACGAACGCTCTCAGCTCCACGGATTGGGCCGGAGCCGCGACAGTGGCACTGAAGAAAACGCGCCACGTGCGATCATATGGATTATACTGTTCGACCGGTTTGGAAAGTTTCGCGCCCAATGCGCTGACCACCGCGCTGAGTTTTCCCTTCTCCGCGTCGGCGTCCACGGCGGGCCACGCGAAATCCAACACGAATTTGCGTGTGATTGACTTGTCCGCCTTGTCTTTTCGCCCATAATCGGGGAGGTCCGCCACGCGTGTCGCCACCGTACGGCCCCGCGGCGGCAACACGGGATCGTCGCGGAACCAGCGCAAGTCGTAGGCATACTCTGCGCTCTGTCCTGCGGACAGCGGCGTCTGCGGTTCCCAGAAAGCTACGATGTTATCGCCGAACTCATCCGCGGCAGGCAACTCCAGCAGCCGCACCGAGCCCGCGCCCCACGCGCCCTTGGGTGTGACCCACACGGCTGGCCGGTCCTGATAATGAGCCTCGAGATCTTCATAGGTGGCAAACGTGCGGTCACGTTGCAAGAGCCCAAAGCCCTTGGGGTTATTGTCCCCGAACGAACAGAACCGGAACTTACCTTCGTTCACCAGCGGACGCCACAGCCATTCGCCCGTCCCATTGTTCATCAGCAACCCGTCCGAGTCGTGCACCTCGGGCCGAAAATCGGAAAAACGCAGTGCGGAGTTCTTGCCATACCAGTACATGCTGGTCAACGGCGCAATGCCCAGATGCGCGATGTTCGTGCGCGCGTAAATCGCCACGCGGTTTTCCATGACCGACACCGCGCCGGGCCGGATCACGAACTCGCCCGCGCCAGCAAGGCTCGGGCTGTCGAAGAGTCCATAGACGCGGACAAACTCCTCCTTCGGTTCGGGACGGCAGACCCAGAACTCGCGGAACCGGGGAAACTCCTCCGGGCCGGGGCCGCCGCAGTTGACCGCCACGGCGCGTGCTGAAAGGCCATAAACCAAGCCCTTGGCCAGCACCCGAAAGTAGGTGGCGCCCTGAAACACGATCAGTTCATCGAGATACTCCGGCCGGTTCAGCGGATAGTGGAGGCGGAATCCCGAAAAGCGCATGTTATCCGCGTCGATCCTGCCGACCTCGTTCGTTCCGAAATCGAACAGGTCCCGGTCATAGCGCACGGCCGAGACCTTGCCGTCGTTCACCACATTCACGTCTACCTGGTCGTTCTGAATCCAGCCCGGATGAAAAAGGTGCATCTGGAACGGGATGTGGTCATAGCGCCAGACCGCTTTGCGCGGATTGAACCGGATGTCCCGGTACTGATCGTAGGTCAGCTTGGGCATCGATTTAGACAGGTCTCGCGACCAGTCTTCATAGGGAGCCCGAGCCAGTTGGGCGGCCTTGGCCTTGACCTGTTCAAACCCGGAAAAGGCCTCGCCGGCTTGCACCGACACGACCAAAACCAAACCAAACCACGCAGAGATGCAGCAACAAAACCTTGTTCTCATAAATTTGACGACATTTTATCAAATGCACTGTGACATCGCAACATGCCCTTACGGGTCGCTTTTATTTGCCGCCGTTTTTTCATTCCGCACTTGGTCTTGCCCTATAAATGGTCTATTCTTTTAACTTATCAAACGCTGAAACAGGCGTTCCAAATCAACACACAAGGGAAAAGCGATGAAAAGTATCCGACTCTCTATGCTGACAAGCCTCTGCCTGTTGACCGTTTCTGCGCAGGCGGCGGTGAAGATGCCTCACATTTTCGGCAACAATATGGTTCTGCAGCAGGGCGCGTCCGTTCCTATCTGGGGATGGGCCGAGCCTAACGAAAAAATCACTGTCGAATTCGCGGGCCAGAAGCGAGAAGCGGTGGCCAAAGCCGACGGCACGTGGCAGCTCAAATTCACCGAACTGAAGGCATCGTCCACTCCGGCCCTTTTCAACGTTTCAGCCTCGAACGCAATCACCTTCACCAACGTCGTCGTCGGCGAAGTCTGGTTCTGCTCCGGGCAATCGAACATGGAGTGGGTCATGCGCAACATCGACAACGCCGAACAGGAGTGTGCAAGCGCAAACTTCCCGATGATCCGCCATTTCAAAGCGCCTAAAAACTTCAAGCCGATCCCCGAGAGCGACATCAACGCCAACTGGGAAATCACCACGCCCGAGGGCATCGGAGACGAGTCTGCCGTCGCCTTCCTTTTCGGCCGCCGTCTGCATCAGGAACTCAAGGTGCCGGTCGGCCTCATCAACTGCTCGTGGGGCGGCACGCGCATCGAGCCGTGGACCCCGGCCTGCGGCTTCGCCGACCTTCCCGAGCTGGAGGGCATCAAGGCCCGCGTGGATACCGCCGACCCGTCCTCACCGCTCCATAAGCAAGTGTTGAGCTATTACATTGCGGCCCTGCAGGCATGGATTGACGATGCCAAGTCCAAGACCTCTGAGGGACAACCGATCGCAGCCGCACCGGAGTTTCCTCCGAACCTGATCTTCCCGATGACCCAAGGACGGCACCAGGAGCCCACCGTGCTCTACAACGGCATGGTCGCGGGACTTGTGCCCTTCGCCATCCGCGGCGCGATCTGGTACCAGGGCTGTTCAAACAACGGCGAGGGCATGCTCTATCTGGAAAAGACCAAAGCGCTCGTCAACGGCTGGCGCAAAGTTTGGGGTCAAGGTGACTTCCCCTACTATCTTGTGCAGCTCGCACCCTACAATTATGGACCCGCCCGAGCCACACACCTGCCAGGCATTTGGGAAGCCCAAGCGGCTGTGCCCGCCGCAATTCCAAACACCGGCTACACGGTCATCAACGATATCGGCAACACCAAGGACATCCACCCGCGCAACAAACAGGAGGTTGGACTGCGCATGGCCAACCAGGCGCTCAACCGCACTTACGGCCGCAAAGACATCCGCTGGGAAGGTCCGGTCTACAAATCGTTCGCCATCGAAGGCGCGAAGATGCGCGTCGCGTTCGATTTCGCCGAAGGTCTCAAGACGCGTGACGGCAAGGCTCCGACCTGGTTCGAGCTGTGCGGTCAAGACGGACTCTTCATCAAAGCCGATGCCGTCATCGAAGGCGCGTCCGTCGTGCTTTCCGCCGCGAACGTGACCGCCCCCATGGCCATGCGCTTCGCCTGGGACCAGCTTGCCGAACCGAACCTCGTGAATGGCCTGGGCCTGCCGGCCGGCGCGTTCCGCTGCGGCAACAAGCCGAAGCTCGACGGTGTGATGGCTCTGCCCGAGCTGACAGGATTCCGCAAGGTTTACGAAATCGACCTCCCCGCCGGCTGCAATTTCGGCGCTGCCGCACCGCAATATAGCGTCGACGCCAGCGCGGGAGCGGGCGCGTTTTCAAAGGTCGCCTATGTGCTTCAGCTCCAAGACAACTCCGGAAGCATCCGCTATGTCTTCGCCTCCATGGACGCCTTCACCCAAGAGGCGAAGAAGCTCGGCATCCCCTCTGCCAAGAGCGGCATCCGGCACCAGACCAAGGTCAACAACCTCACCGTCCGCTCAAACGTTGACAGCATTCCCAAACTCGACAATTCAGACGGCGGAAACATTGAGTTCTGGGAGGCGAACTACGGTAACCCGAACGGCCTGAACCTGCCCGGAGCCGACCGATCCAAATATGACTTCGACGACCAAGCCGCAGGCGATGGCGTCTACGGTTGCATGCAGATCCACTCCTGGAAAGACAAGACGACACTCCTTGCCTTTAACAATTTCAATGGCGGTGGGCCTTGCGACATCGGCATCGGCAACAACACCCAAGGCGAGCACCCCGACTACACCTTCATGGGCAACGGGGGACACTATTCCACCCGCCGCCTGACCGTGTTCGTGAAGTAACAGGCGCCTGGCCGTCAGCGCTTCGGACCGGTCGCGGCCTCGACCACCAGGCAGGACACGCCCCGCGGGTCAACCGACATCTCCACAAGAGCTTGTCCGTCCGTTGTCTCGCGGGGTTTCAGCGACACTCCGCGCCAAGCGTCGAAATATCGCGCGCCCTTGCAGAGCGGCAAAGAAAGCACGGGGCCCTGATACTGCCTGTGTCGAGCATTGTAAAGCGTATAGACCGTCTTGCCCGGCACGACGAACTTATTCGCGTATAACCCACCGGCCAGCGTCTCCGCCAAAGGCGTCACATCCTCCGAGCAGAAGGCGTCCCGGTGCGCTCTCAGGATACCATGGCAACGGCGAATCGTCGCACGGGTTTCCGGAGCGAACCATTCGGAAGGACCCTCAATCCACAGGCCGTCCCCGTTGAAAAAGGTCCACCGGACCCCCTCGGCCCAGGTGCCGGTGGGACGGTCGCAGACCAAGATTTGGAAGGCTTTAAAAGTGGGGTCCGAAAAACGCGTCAGGTTCACCGGTACCCACGGCCGGGACTGACGACACCGCTGCATGTGATAGGCGAAACTGCCATCCTGAAACCGTGCGGCCACGTCGCACGGGATCTCCTCGCCATAAAGCACCACCGCCGGTTTCACCGAGGCGATCGCTCCGTGGACAAGGTCGGCGAACTCATTCTCCGCCAACATCGTCGAGCCCGGAACCGGATGCCCGTGCGCCGGACTCCAGCAATCCTTCTGGGGATTGGCAAAGCCGAACTGGTCCATGTACATGCCGTCCACATCCAGTTCGCGGACCTTCTGCCGGTAAGTCTCCGTCTGAGTATCACGCCACGCCTTGAGCCACGGACACATCATCATCTCGGTACTGCCAGGCTGATAGTACATCAACTCGCCGTTGCGTTGCATGATCTGCCACGACTTACCGTGCTCCACGCCAAGGCGCCCCTTCTCCGCCACCAGATAACCCTCGATATACAGCCCAACCGGAAGGCCCATCCGCCGGAGATCCTGAATCGCCGACCGGAAATTTCCGACACCGCCGAGCGTGTCGTAGGGCGAAAGGTCTCCCACCCGGCCGTACACCCGGCCGACTCCAGGAACGCTACCCCAATCAAACAGATGCAGATACTCCAAACCGCCGAAGCATTCATCCGCCTCGGTGACCGCCTGCCGTAAATTGAACGTTTTGGTTGCCGGGTCAAAGAGCGGATCATGGCGGTGCAGGAATTTCTGCCGGAAATTGAAAACCTCGCGGAACCAAGGCTGACGCGGATATTTCGGCTTTTGCCATGAAGTGAGCCACGCTTTATAGGCATCGAACGCCGCATGCCAGTCCCCTCCGCCGAAAGCGATTCCGGCCGGTTCCGTGGCGAACGTACCTCCCGCGGGCACATCGCGTTCTGAATGGACCAGCCAGAAGCGGGTTCCTTCCGCATTCTTCTCCATGCCGTAATCCCACAGGCCTCCCGCCGCACTGCGGGTGGCCAGCCACATTCCGCTACCGACGGAGGCCGAAAAGGTTCCCATGAACTGCAACGGGAAGCGTCCGCCGTAGCGCGCGACCAGCTTTACGGGACGCGTGTGGTAATTCCAGCCTGCGTTGGGATAGACGTAGTAGTCGTCCGCCGCCGCGCCCAGCACCACAGGGCCCACCTCGGGTCCGATAATCTCCGCCCGTACCGCCGCGCCGCCGCCGTTCCGCAGTTCGGCGTCAAAAAACAGCTCCGGCGTAACCGTCACGGCAAAGGCCGCGTCCGCACATCCCTCCAGACGGTAGGTCAGGTTACACAGACCGTCCTTAACCGCGACCCGTTCCAGACAGAATTTCTCGGGCGGGACATTCGTGCCGTTCAGCTTCACGGTGAACAGCCAAGGTGAGATCCCAGCCAGCACCGACCGCCCCCCCAGATCCTTGAGTTCCTTCCAACGCGGCATATTTTGGATGTCGAGATTTCCACTCGGCCACGGCCCGAAACCCAACGTCCCGTCCCTCACCTCAAAACGCACCGGCCCCTGTTTCCGCTCCGAAGTCCTGAACCGCTCCGCCGGCCAATTTTCTTCCGAGAAAGCATTAAATATCCGCGCGCCATTGCGCGCACTCGCTGCCAGCAAAGCGATTGCGGCCCGATCCGTCTTGTCAAAAAAGATCAGCCGCCTAATGTTTTTTCCCGGAGACGTGAAAACGTTCACGACCTGCACGCCGTTGCGCAGGTCGAACTCACGCGTGTTTACGTTATAGGGAAACGCGTCCTCGGCCGTGCCGTCCTCGTACTCGACGCGCGCACTGAAGCGGTCAATCTGACTGATCACTTCCACCGCGCGGTCGCGTCCGTAGACCTCCTCTTCGCCGCCCCGCAACATGGCCACAAGCAGCACGCCGATCTCGCTAGCCTTGCATCCCACGGCAACCTCCAATTTCCCCGTCTGCAGGATACCGGAAACCGGCAGGCGCGTGTCGGGCGCGGGCAGGCGGAACGGCACGCCGGAGACCTGCGCCGCCGCGAGGTCCGGCCAGGCCGTGCCACGCAACTGGTCCACAACCTCGCTCAAGGTGGCTTCACCGGCAGGCACGGGAAGCGGCGTGACCTCCGAAAAATCGGGGTTGGGCAAAGCGCCAGCCCAGACTTTGCGGGGCGAGGGCGGCGGCAAAGCCCCCTCCGCGCCCGCAGGCGGATGATCGCTCAGCCGGAGGTGGGCAAAACGCACAGACGCGCCCCCGCCTTTGTTCGAGCGGACTTGCACCGCAAGGCCACGCAGGGTCTTGGCCAGAAGCAGTTTGTCGATCCGAACCGCCACCTCATGCCACTGCCCATCCGCCTTCACATCCTTACGCTTCAGGGCGGCGCGCTCACCGGGAAGACCGTCATCGAGGTAAATGAAATAATCACCGGCATTCCAACTGAAGTTGGTGTCGGCACAATATTTAACGATCAGCCACGGCGAATGGGGAATAAAGGCCGGGGGCGCAATCGGCAAATACCACTTCATGCCGCGATTTGCCTCCGTCACTTTGAAGCAAGCGACATCCCCCTCCCCATTCAGACTGGCATTCGTTGAGGGACCGGAGAGCCAACCCGGATTCGCACGCCAGCCCGCGCCCTCATCGAAACGCGCATGCCAGCCCCAGTCGAAAAGCCCTTCTCCCGCCGCCGCAAGCGGCAGGAGCGCCAGAACCATCAAAGTCTTACTCCGCATCGGTTCTCCCACTATTCAGGACAGCCACTCATACGTCGGGATCTCAACCCCCGACAGCCAGCCGCCGAACGGGTCGAGATTACGATCCCGACCGACGTACAACCTTACCGCAGCATATAGAGTGTGCCGTCGACGAAAGCCAGCCTAACCGACCCATCGGCAAGATACAAAACATGCCAACGGCTGTCGGGCAGATTAGTCATTGTGAAGAAACCGCTCCGAGCGCCAGCGACTGTGGCCACCGTATAGGTTTTGCTCTTTGAGAGCAAGGCAGGATTCACCAATTCCAACGAGAAATTGGAGAGGTTTATATTCCCTTGGATCGTGAGCAGGTCACATGTACCATCCAGAGCCACGTCAGCCACGTAACGTCCTTTGACGGTGGCGTTTCCCGGCGTGTAGGCGTCGCCGCCGACATTGCCCGCACCAGCAGGCGAGAACGTGACCTGCATTGTGCCATTACTCACCGTACCGTTTCCTCCAAAAAGCGTATTCGTTACGGTAAAACCGCCCAAGTCCAGCGTCCCGCCCGCAAGCACAACCGTCGTGCCTGTCGGCAAGGCCTTGGCAACGGCCAATTTGACTGTGCCGTTGCTGATGATTGTCGCACCCGCGTAGGTGTTCATTCCACCCAAAGTCAGGATACCCGTGCCGAGCTTGGTCAGCCCACCGCTGCCATTGTTCAGGCCTTTCGTCAAAGCCCCGGCCGTCGCCGCCTTCAGGAATCCGCCGCCGAGCAGCGTGACCGTCAGGTTGTCAGAGGACTGATAACCGAAACCCGGGCTCGTGACGGTGAAGCCTGTTACCTGCCCACTCGTGGGGCTGTCCGGATCGAGATCGACATGCGCAATGGCCGTGGCATTGGAGCCGCTGCCGCCATCGATCTGAACGGCGGGGGCGCCAATATAGCCCGCACCTCCCGATGCGAGCGCGAGCGCGACCACGCCATAGCCGGTCGGCGCTTTCAACTGCTGGTTTAGGGTGATGTTGAAGCCCGCGCTATCGATGACCGCGCCACCGGAATAGACCGTGGCTGCGGTCAGGCCCTGCATAAAGGCGGATTGCGCCGCATTCGGCCGGAGAGTCCCGCCGTTGAAGTTGAAGAAGGAAGGCGTACCCGGACTTCCGGCAAAGATCTTATTGATATTGAATATGCCGCTGTTGAGATTGACCACCGAGGCCTTATTGCCGTTCGTATACGCCATGTTGAGCGTCTGCGAACCGGGCGTGGTTCCTGTGGCGTTCACACTGGCGGCAGGCCCCAGCAAATTGATCATGCCAAACGTATTCATGTTACGCGAGTATGTGACATGAATCAGATTTTTTGTGACGACCAGCGAGCCACCGAACAGGTTCAACACGCCGGTGCCTTGCGCCCAACCGACGAGAAAGCCCGCTCCGTCATTGATAATCGAGCCGCCATAAAGATCGAACACGCCGACATTAGTACCGACACCGGCACCGGTGACACCGATTTCGCCAGATACGAGTTCGCCGCCGGTCATCCGGTAATAGCCGTAGCCGCCGTATGTGCCGATGGACACGTAATCGGTGTACATCAGACCCGTGCTGGACGACACGCGGCCGCCCGATTGGTAAACCGCGCCGGCCGACCCCACCCCATTGCCAACGAAGAGCTTCCCCGCCGAGGCGGCACTGTTCCCGGTAGACATGATCGTCACATTCGTCGCGACCCGCAACACACTGCGATCACCGCTCGCATTACCGTTGGTCAGACTTCCGTAATTCGTAAGGGTCAGGGGTCCGTTAATGTTCAACAGGGAACCCGCGCCTGTTACCAGGGCCGAGCCGAAGGCATTGGTCCCTTCGGCGGCGAGTGTCAGCGAACCGCCCTGCACACGCAACTGCCCCGCACACGCATTGTCGCCTGTGAGCGTCAGCGCATTCGTTCCACATTTCGCAAGGCTGAATGCCTGCGCGATATCGCGGTCGTACACGAAGTCGCCCGAGGAAGTATCGAGCCCGACCGCAGCCGAAGAAGTTGTGAACGCCGCCGTGGCGCGCAGCGTATCGATCTGTGCTTTGGTCCAGCCGGTCACACCGTCAGAGGTCAGCACCGCCAACGTGCCGGCAGGAGCGACCGTAACTTGGCCGGGGGTGTCGTAACCCGGCAGTGCTCGGGCGTGGGCCACGGTTAGAATACCATTGCTGACGATTGTTCCTCCAACGTAGGTGTTGTTGGTATTGGCGAGATACGTGGTCAGGGGATCAGTCTTGACCAGCGGTCCGCTCCCGGAGATGGGTCCGTTGAGCCGCATGCTGTACGTCGAATTGTTATTGCCGTCGAGGAAAACCGTGCCATTAAGCGTTATCGGGCCGTCCCAAACGTTGTAAGGAACCGCTCCGCTGAAAACGTTCAAATGCGAGCGGTTGTTCAACGCGAGCGTCCATATCGGTGGCTCCCAGAGCTCATAAAACTTCAAAAAGGCATCCGCGCGGACCGTCAGAATGTTTGTGACCCCGCCGTTCAAGCGGGTACTGTAGACCAGCCAAACGGCCCCCTCCTTGACATCGATATGCCCACCGCCAGGATTGACGTCCGTATTGATTATGCTGAATATGTTCGTGCCGAGCTTCGAGAGCGTGTGGCCGTTCAGGTCCAGAAGCGGGCTGAGGTTGTCAGGCCAGAAACCGAAACGCTGGTTGCCGCCGACGCCGGCATCACCGGCCAAGCTGACCTTGGCGTTATACAAGGCAAACCGTTGCTCGACGGCGGATGAGTTGATGATCACCCCCTTGCCGTCGACACCGGTCCCGCTGATGGTGATGGTCTCCGGCCCCAGTTTCAAGGCGTTTGCCGCCAGAGCGCCGCCGACATCGAGGGTGGCGTTGGAAGAGACGACCGTGCCGGCACCGTTCGGCCCCAGCGCATTACTGTGATCAACAAGCACGGTCCCCGCACCGATCAAGGTCTCGCCCGCGTAAGCGTTGTCGCCGCCTAGGCGGAGACTTCCCGCACCGGTCTTGGCCAGCGAACCCGCGCCGCTGATGGTGCCGGGCAACGTCTGATTTGATGTGCTGCCGTATGTCAGCGTACCTGACTGGAGCGCCGTCGGGCCGGTGTAGCGCGCCGCCCCAGCGAGCGTCACGTTGCCAGCGCCGCTTTTGGTCAGGGAGGATGCGCCGGTGTTGTTGGTCACCACGGCGTTGATGGTCAAGGTCGAATTAGTCGCTTCATTCGCAAGCATCAAGTCGCCGCCCTGATACAAGGCCATGAGCAGTCCGTCGCCCGCGCTCCCGCCGATGGTGAGCGAGGCCTTGTCCGGGGCGATCAACACCCCTTCGGTCAGCAGGGTTTTGTTGGTCGCGCCAGCACGCGTCGCCACCGTGGCATCGATCGCCGTGTTCTGCTGGATCATCCGGACACTGTTGCTCCATACTCCGGCAAGGGTCATGGGGCCTGACGTGCCGGGGAGGTTGATGCGCGCAAAGACGGCAGCATCATCGGGGAGAACGGAGTCAGGGTCAGGGCCGCGCGCGGCGAAGTCGGTGAATCCTGCGTCACCCGCAGCGTAGACACCCCGCACGCTACTGTAAGCGGCAAGGCTGGAACCGTTGACCGTAGCCCAGGGACCGATCAACCCGTCCGCCTGCCCAGTGATGAAGATGCGGTTGCGGCCGCTTTCGCCGAGCCCCGTGCCAATAAAGTCAATTGTGCCTACGCTATGGACAAGCGAAGCGAAGGTCAAGCTGGAGACACGAAGATCGTCGGCCTGAGACGCGACAACCTTATTCACACCGGCAAGAACGGTGAGCGGACCGGCGGTTTCGCTGTAATCGGCAGCGCCCCCTGTGTGAAAGAAACTCAGCGTGCCACCGTTCAAGATGACGGTGGCCGCGTCGCCAAGCCGGTCCGTGTTGTTGGCGCCTACGGCGTTATTAAGCTGCAACGTACAGCCTGAACTGATGGCAAAGCCGGAGGAAGACGCGGCCGCGCCGTTCACGCCTGTAAGAACGAGCGTGCCGTTTGAGACGGTTGTGGCTCCGGCGTAGGTGTTGGCACCGGAGAGCCGCCACATTCCGGCACCGTTTTTAGAGACAGAGGTGGCAGCCGAGCCCGCGCCGATCGCGCCCCCAAGCACGCCAATGCCGTTCGCAGAGCCTTGGAGCGTCAGCGTCTTGACATTGCCCCCGATCACAAGATCTTCCGTGAAGATCAGTTCGCCTGTACCCGAGTGGTCGAGCGTCGCATTATTACTGACCTCAAGGATGCGGTCGCTCGTCTCGCCCGCGCCGGTGTAAAGCAACCTGCTGCCGTTGCCGCTGAGCACGACTCGCTCGCCCTGCCCCAGATTGTTGCCGCCAGAGCCTCGATTACCAAGAATCGCCGCACTGACCGTGCCGCCGGCGCTGATCACGATATTCGACGCGATCTGATTCAACCCGTTCAGCACGAGCGTGCCAGGCGCTTCACGCAGGTTCAGACCGCCGGAACAGAGTATGGGTAGGTTGACGGTCAACGTTTTTCCGGAAAGCACATAGACCCACCCCGTGTTGTCGGTAGTGACCGGTAACATTCGGAACGTGCCGCTGCCGTCAATGACCGTATCCTGATAAGCCGACAGCGGGTAATACGACGGGTTATCAACACAGAGATACCCTGCGATATCGATCCGGCTTTGAGGCACACCATAACCACTCAACCGCGTGATATGGTTCGACCCGGACAACGTGAGCGTGCCGCTGCCGTAAATGTAAAGCAGCGCGACCCGGTCAAGCCTAAGGAAATCGCCAAGCAAACGGGTTTCACCCGCACCGTAGATATTGACAGTCTTGTAACCCACGATGCCGCCGCTGTTCGGCACGAGGATGTGGCCAGCCAAAATCAGCGCATGCGCAGTACAATCGTTCCGCAGGACATTCGTCGTTCCGTTCCGGTCCGTGCCAAGCTGAAGATTCGCATTGAATGTTTGAACGTTGGCTGAGGTTGCATCGAGCGTGACGTCACTCTGGTTTTCCAACACCAGTGTCTGCGCCTTGGCACCTCCGGAACCGATCGTGTACGCGGCCAATCCCGCCGAGGTGAAAGTGATGTTTTTGATCGTTGCGAGCCCCGCGAGGTCGATCTCCGTCCGTCCGCCGCCGTCATTGGCAAAGGTCGCAGTCTGGCCGCCAGCGGGATAAGGCGAGACGTTCCAGTTCGCGCTATTGGTCCAAAAAGAATCCGTCGTCCCAGTCCAGACCCCACTCGCGGCGCGTACCGTGACAACCATCAAAAATATCGCGGCGACTCCTGCCATCCCGTGTGCGAAACCCTGCTTTTTGGAATTCATCACTCCACCTCACATATGTGCTCTAAATTTGAACCAAGACTACCATACCGTATAAAGGGTAACGGTTTTAAACGTGCCAAACAAGTGCATGTTCCAAAATTTACGTGTACAAAATAAACAAACGATTCCCTCATCAACGGGGTATTTCGTCTTGCTATAGCAGAAGCGGTCTGGCATTCTTTCACCATCAGAATCTGGTTCAGCACACATTCATGACAGTCGCGCCGTTGACGCGGAAGAAGCGTTGACCCGGCGCGCACAAGGACGGGTTCAGCATGGCACTTGATAAAGAGAAGGCGGAGGTGACTTGTTGCGCTTGGAGGGACTCTCAGACGCATGTGGCGGCTGCGGCCTTCCTATCGCTTTTCGGGATCGTCGGTTTCGCTTATTACGGCCTGCCGTTCTTTTACGATTTCATGACCAAGGAATACGGCTGGTCGCGGGCCGTGGTCACTTCCGGGAACGCCTTGGGCAAATTGCTGGTCGGCCCGCTGTTCGGCTTCATCGCCGGATGGCTGATCGACCGTTACGGCCCGCGGCGGCTGATGATGTCCGGGGCACTGATGATGGGAGTGGCCCTGATCGGCCTAAGCTTTGCCGACTCGCTTCCTTTGTTTTATCTCTTTTATATCTTCAACGCCCTCGGTTATGTCTGCGGCGGACCCCTGCCCTGCCAGGTGCTAATCTCGCGGCGCTTTGACAAGAACAGGGGCAAAGCCATGGGGATCGCCTACCTGGGCATCGGCGCGGGCGGGGCTCTAGTACCTTTAATCGCCGCTCGACTGGAACAGGGGTTCGGCTGGCACCACGCGTTGTGCACGCTGGGGTTCTTGATTATCTTCGTCGCAGTTCCGTTGCCCCTGCTGCTGAAGGAGCAACAACCTGCGGCAACCGGCAAGCAAGAAACGCGGCCGCTGGTGCCGGTGCGCGACATCTTGCGCAATCCGAACTTCTACCTTCTCGCCTTGGGCAGCATGTGCTCCATCGGCGCTGTGGGAGGCGTCGGACAGCATCTGAAACTGTACCTGCGCGACTTAAACTTCTCTCAATCCGGTGCCGCGCAGATCATGTCACTTGTTCTGCTGTCGAGCCTTGCGGGACACGTGCTAATGGGTTGGCTAGCCGACAGCATCAACCGCAAGCACGTGATGATCCTGATCTATCTGCTTGTGGCTTCTGCGATTCCCCTTCTACTCATACCCGCGTTCCCAGGACGCATCTACCTTTTCGCGATGATTTTCGGCATCGGTCTGGGCGGCGACTACATGATCATCCCCCTGATGGCCGGCGACCTCTTCGGCGTCCGGGCACTGGGACGCACCATGGGGATTATCCTGGTCGCCGACGGCGTTGCCGAGTCGCTCTTTCCGATGCTCGTGGGAGCCTTGTACAACGAGGCGGCGAAGAGCTATACCCTCGGCTTTACCGTGCTCATCTGCGTGGCCCTCGCGGGCGCGTCCATCGTGTCGTTCCTGCCGAAGAGTCCGGCGCATGAAAAGTGAGACGCCGGATATCAGAAGTCAGCCCGCCCCAAGAAGCACCAACCTAACATTTTCGAATAGCAAAACGACTATTAATGCAAACAACCCAACCCCTTCCTAATCCTCATCGCGCTCTCAATCGTCATCGGTTTTCAACAAGGTGCTCTCGCGATTGGAAACGTGAATCCTCAGATAAGTGCCTGCAAAGTGAATGGACGACCGTCATGAACAGATTCCGGCGCTCGCTCTACACTTCTGACATGCGAACTCCTTGCAGCTACAGCAGTCAAAGTGAGTTTCACCTTGGATACGACCCGGGTGATCATCCGTCGGCTTCAAGTCCCTCGTGTTCTTCTCGCTGGCTTTCATCGTGGCGAGACCGGTCTTGGCTCTGCGTTTCCTGAACCGCGCGAACAGAGACAGGCCAATCCACTAGAAATAGCCAATTGAGTCTCCGTAGAACGCCGACACAAGGACCCGAGAGGCCGTTTTTTTCCGCTTCACTTCACTGAGGCGGGAAGCGCAACCCGAAGGAGCGTCCAATGCCCCGCAGACGCCAGCCGCGTCCAGCTGTCCGGAGCCAGTTCCTGGATTTCCTTTTTACGTTCCCCGCTCACAACCACGAGGGCCGAATCCGAAAGGCCGCGACAGCGCGCAAGGCTCTCCCGCAGCGTTTCTTTGGGATGCGGCAGCACCCAACCCCGCGCATAGAAATGCGCACTGTAGGGCGTCTTGCGGGCAAAGAGCAGCGGACCCTTGAACGATTTTTCGGCAGCGTAACGTTGCGCAACCCGGACAATCTGGCGTGAGGATGCGGTGTTTTGGAGCGTCCACGTACAAACCAGAGTTATGAGGCCCATGACCGCCAGCAGAAGCGAGGCTGTCCTAACAAGCTTGCGCCGCAGGGCCGCCTCTTCCCGCATCGTGAAAGCCAGCCAAGCCGCAAACAGCGGCACCATGGGCAGCATATACGTCGTGAGCAGTTGACGGGCCAGACACCAAAAGAGCGTGCCGACGGCAAACCCCAGAAACAGGAATCCGGCCTGTTTATCGGTCCGTGTCAGAACACGTGAAACCGACCGGGAACGAAGACTCCGCCAGAAGCCGAGAAGGCACCAAGGTGCGGTGGCCCCCACGAACATCAGAAGGGCCGTGCCGCGCATGTACATATGGCCGGTGCCGTAGGCGTCGCCATAGTCATGCTTCACGAAGCGCAACAGATTCTCGTTCAGGAAGAAGTATTTCAGAAATCCGGGGTTGCGATGTTCGCTTAAAATGAACCAAGGAGCCACCAGCACAAGGAAAAGCAGAATGCCCGTCACCCAGCGGTGATCGCGCAATGCTTCCCACTCCCGCCAGCGGACCGTCCAGACCAACACCGGCAGCCCGAAAAGAACGACCGCGACGGGACCCTTCGTCAAAAACCCAAGGG